>Ga0206683_10000884_pt1 | contig 21072 bp, 15 predicted proteins | sample M280m12015metaG_FD_155483 | JGI IMG/M metagenome (GOLD analysis project Ga0206683, IMG submission 155483) | Ammonia-oxidizing marine archaeal communities from Monterey Bay, California, United States - M2 80m 12015 | ecosystem: Environmental > Aquatic > Marine > Intertidal zone | place: USA...
AAAGCGGTTTCAATGTAGGACCTATAAACTCTCTCAAGGATTTTCGAATAATCCTCATCGTAAATTAATCCGGCATGAAAAATATGCTCGTCAAGCACAACTTCTGGGCTGCGACGAAGTAACTCAAATACAGAGCCCATGGACAAAATATGCTTCTCAGTGTTGAATAGAGATTCAAAGCTCATGATATGCCTCCTATTTTCTATAAATGTCAGTAAACATCAAATGATGTAGCTTATAGCATTAACATCCACCACCTAATTTCTCTAGAATAATCGTGATAAGAGAGTCTTGAATTAATAAATAGAGACTGAAGATTGTTTACAAAGGTTAACGGAAAGGACGTTCTAAGGGGCCTCTCTATTCTTTGTATTATAAGTTTGAAGTTTATCAAAAAAAATCATTTATGGTTTAAGGAAGACTAAATTTTTTTAACTATTGTCAAATTATTTGGATCAAAAATATAATCTGCTATTTTTCCATTTATTATTAATTCAATCGCCTGTATCGTCAAGTAGTACAGTAGTCACTTTTAACTTTTTCATAATGGGGTAACTACTTTCCACAGTATATCTGGGTAGTGGCTGGGGAAAGATGATCCTGATGAAATTTGCCCCAAGGAACTTTTAGAGATTCGTTCCTGGGAAATACTGTGAGAGTAGACTCTGCATACTGGTCTTGATTTGGGTACCATGGCTTTCAGAGAAGTTGTCGCTCCAGACATGGTACCAACCACATCCGTAGTGCGGACTTGCACAGTCATTAGCATTGCTATTTGGGAACACAGTTTCGAAGTGTGTGTTGAATTCAGTGTTATTGTCGGGGGCAATGCCTGCGTAATAGACGAGCTTATCGCGAACGATGGTTGAGTTGTCCAAACCTGCTGCAGTTACCGCTTGTGACAAAGCAGTTGAATTATCCGGATGGACACCCCAAAAGTGGATCAGTGGTGTAAGATCAGCATCAGCTGCCTTTGAGAGCCGAAGGATCCGGCTGTCTGTTTGGGAAAGTCCGTCGCGGCAAATCGGTTTTTCGAAACAGGTAAGTACACCTGCGTTGTAGTCCAGATTCTCCTGATAAAAGAAATTTTTCAGAGCCTGCCAACCGAAGAGGCGGGCAATATCGGCATATTTGGCGTAGCCACGAGCCTGATAGCGGAATTCGTCCAGGGTGGTGTTGGATTTGTCCATAGGTTTGCCGTTGCGGAAATTCTCCGTTATCATCCAATGTATTGCTGCATCATCTACAGTGTAGTTTGCAGCACCCCTGGATTGACGAAATGCCTTATCGAAGTCAACTCCGAATTTTTGATTCATTACATAGACATGAGGGAAGTTGACAATCGCCTCACCCTCACCCTGAAATAACTGCATGAGCGTTGCATGACCAAGCTCGTGAAACTCTGTATCCCAGAAAAGCGGATCACGTGCGGGAGATTGATTCAGAAGAAACCACTGTACTTTATTGCCATTGGACGTGTTTTTGGGATTGTAAAGATTGTTTATTTGGGGGTAGCCAATGCCATAAACGCCATGCCTAATATATACATCAACCTGCATGTATAGAACCTTGCGGTTGCGAATGAGTGGGTAACCGAAAAGTTCTGAAACACCATCCATGGACTTGTCCCAATTTTGCATCAAGGATGTCGCATTGTCGTATGCGTAAATCCAACTACTGGGGACATTCAGCATGAATTTATCTGATTCAAAAACAGCCCAGGGACCGGGTGCAGTACGCCTCTCCTTCCATTGTTGGTCTGTATGGTTATCAGATGCCTTTAGCGAGAAATATGGTTGTTTAATGACACCACTGAGTTGGATATTTTGTTGTCCAAGATTAGCCTTGTGAGGAACCAGGATATACACTCCGCCTCCGAGTGGGTTGGCGATTGGGGTTACTGTATCAACAATTGAATAAGTTCTGGTTACACGGTGGAGACGTCTGGCTGGATCTGTTGATCGAACTTCATGGTCGACTGTGTGTGAGCCAACCAGAACACTGAAGCCTGCGTTAACCATTTCCTGGGGAACTGTAACCTGACCAATAGAACCAGGGCTTAGATAAAATCCTGTGGGTCTTCTTGCCGGCCAGGATGAAAAGGCAACAGGCTGCCCCCAAAAAGCAGGTACACTTGCATTAATGGACACAGTATGAACTTCGGATGGGTTCTCTGGAGCGGCTGCAGCACCTGGAAAGTGGTTTGCGGTCAGCCAGCCCTGATCCTTTAAGGCTGAAGTGCAGCTTGCAGCTGTCCATGTGTTGTAAACATTATCATGAATTGACTGTTGAATGCTCAACATTGCTCGATGGAGTTCCTTCCCATCCCCGCTGGTACCTGTTCTGTCAATAACAGAATAACCTCCTTGTGTGGTAGTCGTATTATCGTTCACGAAGAGAGGACCACCACCGCCGTTTTCATAAGCATGGACAAAGGCAAGGGAACTTTTGATGAGGTCCTCGTTGGTATCAATAAGGACTGAGTTTTTGGCAAAGGCAAGCACCTTTGCATTTAGCTCCGAGGCAGAGAGCGTCTCCTGTCCCGCCATGTGCTTTGTAATCTTGTTGATTGCGTCAGTAATATTGTCAGTGGAGAATCCGGCTGTTGCTGCGTCACTGAGAAAGAGAGCCTTCCTCTCACTCTCTGTCAATATACGAGAGTAGCTTTTAAAATTGGCAATTTCAAAGGGTCTGATCTGTCCCCATCCCTCGTCACCAATACGTAACCTGCCTTTGCCACCATCCTCAGTACTAAAGTAGAGGTTATCAATTGCTGCCTGAGTACCATGACCCGGGCTTTTGCTTGTCGGTCCGAGTAAATTTACGTAGATAGAAAACTCTGAAGCACAAGTGTCATTACTGCACTCCTGTAAAGGTGTTTCCCCGCTATTAGCATTATTTCGATAATTAAGCACTACATGTGTCCAGGTATCCGCCGGGAAAGGTTCTGACATGACCGTTTTCCGCCAACCATTGTCAGTTGGAGTTGACAATGCCTTTAGAACCAGCCTTCCATCTTTGCCACAGCATGACCCTTCAACGCCGTCAGCATTTTTGCCTGCATTTTGAAGTTCTGTAGTCACATTGGACTGAGTATGCAGTAAAAAACCCGGTTTTTGCTGATTGTATTGGCTTTTGCTTCCAATTATTTGTGAACCGTCTCCTGAGGTTTGATCGTTGCTCGGTCCTGAAGCTTTAAGCCACATTGAAAGTGCGAAATCCTGACCGTCTTTTCCCAATTGCAGACATCCTTCATCTTTGAGGTCGATGTATTGTTCGTCCTCAATTAGTGTGACAGTAGAAGAACTAAAGCCGTTAGGTGTGGTTACTATACCTGATGACTGAGTGTTGATGGAGCTTGCTGCTAACAAGTCAACACCGTTGCAGCCGGTAATGGTGGGAAGCTTTAAGACTGCTGGGCAGGTGGTCGCTGAGGTGTCGTTGACGGAGTTTACTGAGGTGAGGGTATGGGTGCCTGAACCTGTGCCTGTAATATCTACAGTTGTGCCATCCTTGGTGGTAGACAGGGTAAGGGTGTTAGGGGCAGGAGTTGTGAGGACATAGTAGATGCGGTCTACTGACAAGCCTGCAGGAAGGGTTCCTGTTGTCGTAAGTGTTACAGTATCATCATTAACCAGTCCATGATCTGCACTTGTGGTAAGAACTTCTGTAGTTGTATTAACAGTGAAAGTGTTGTCAGTGGTGGTGGTGTTTGAACTACTTGATGAATCATCTTTCTTTGCACAAGAGATGATGATGAGACTAAAAAGGGATATGAGAATTATGGATAAAACTTTATTCATCTTTTCCCTAATACCAAAAGAATATTAATGTTTGTTAAAGAAACTACTCTTTTTTATCACAAATTTACAAATTTTAAAAGAGTTGGAAGGATTTTACTTGGAGGGTGTTTGACAGTTGACGCCATCAGATGAAGCATCTAGGCAGAAATGCGACTAACTACTTTCTGTATCAATGGGCGGGGCCTGTGTGTTGCCCACCCATTGATACAGAAAGTAGTTAGTCACGTTTCTCCCAGAAGGTTAGGAACTCACCAGTGTTGCTTAGAGTTTCAGTCAGCTAAACCAAACCCTGTCTTCGGGCCTAGAACACTTGGAGTTTTTGGTAATTGTATTTCATCTCTTGGCCACGCTACAGGGAGTCCAGGGCCTGCAATAAGATCACCCTTTTTGATACCGTCTCTATCAAGATAAACTGAAAAATCATCTCTGCTCCTACGACAACCATCTGCCATGTAAACGGTTGTAAAAACCCGGCGTGTTTTATTTGTTCTATTAGCGTCAGCTGTATGAATGGTTAACGCGTGGTGGAAAATGACTGAGCCTTTTGGCGCTTCGATCCAGACCAAAGGTCTACTCGATACTTGAGTGTCGTTTAGTATGTCATATGGTTCTTCATCTTTTAAGTGGCCGATGTCTACGAACCGGCAGATTCCCAGTTTATGAGATCCTTGGACGTAGCCCATTGCACCCCCGCCTAGTTTACAACCATCAAAAGGAATCCATGCGGAGACCAGTCTTGGTTTATCGACTGGCCAAAAAGGATAGTCCATGTGAGCGTCAGTTTTGCGACCTCCTGCCTCCTTGTAAAGGGCTTGATCCTGCCAAAGCCTAACACAATCAGTTTCAAGTAAGTCCGCTGCGGTGGCACATAGTTTTTGATGAAACGTTAGAGACCTTAACGGGACATTGTCTTCCCAAAGTCCCATACATTGTACAAATGTCTGCTCGTAGAGGTTCTTATCTTCATGGCTTCGATTATCATCTACAGTTCGGTACCGCACAGCCTTGTCAACTTCTGAACCGAATCGATCAAGCTCTTCGTGGGAGAAAAAATCTTCCACTAATAAAAACCCGTCGATCTTAAAGCGTTCCACCATAGCCTGCGTTAACTTACCCGTTGAAATTTTCGTTGTTTTGGTTTGCATAATTAATTTTAACTTTTGGATATGGGCTCTCAAAAAAGTAAGAATTGATAGAAAAAAATTCAACATTTATTCAAAGTATCCCATATCCGTTCTCCACAACCAACCAAATTTTTGCAAAACAAACCGATGATGTTATGTTCTGGATTGACATATAACCACTGGAGAGCAAGTGAAACACCTACTCATCATCTAAAAGACTTTTTTTATACATCCCTTCCTATTTTTTTTAAAGTAACTTTCACCCAAGTAAGTATTCCATCGTTAGTATTAAAATCTCGGAATGTACAGGTGAAACATAAAATACACTCCCCACTCCAAGCAGCACTAATCTTATTAATCTCAGTACTAAGTTAGCAATTCACTAATTGTTTCACCGGATTTTCCATTATAAGTAGCATAAGCGTAGTTAATTTGATCTGTATTGCACCTAACTGCCAATCAGAGTAACATTTAAGGTTCATTTACCAATATTGGCTCAAAGGGCGTTTTGAGCACAATGTGAAAGAAGGGGGTGGGGTCACAAAACTGGCATCAAGCTTTATATATATCATCCCATCAACCTACACGGGGTAGAAATTAGGTTTTTAAACTTTGAAAACAACTAAAAACAAATTGACCAAACAGATTTTAAAGATTGACGATTTACTAATATGAGACTGTTCATTGTGCGACATGGAAAAGCGCTACCAAAGGAAGCGGATCCGGAGCGGGGACTGAGCGAGAGTGGGAAAGAGGACGTTGCGAATGTGGCTGCGTTTTTAAAAAGAGGCAGCGTTCAAGTTGAATGGATCTTCCACAGCGGGAAGAAGCGGGCATGGGAAACTGCAAAGATTTTCAGAGTGTGTCTGGTAGGAGATGGACATTTTGATGAGCGAGATGGGATTGCGCCTCTTGACCATGTTGTGCCCGTGGCAAAAGAAATCCAGAATCTAAGTAAAGACACAATGTTTGTTGGGCATCTCCCGTTTGTTGGGAAGCTGGTGGCTCATCTAATTGCTGGTAATGAGGATATTGATGTTGTATCTTTCACGCCGGGAACGCTTGTCTGCTTGGAGCGAGATGGAAATGAAATATGGAGTGTGGCTTGGGTGATGAGGCCAGAATTGTTGAAAAGTTTAAACTAACACCGACGTGTCTGGGAATCGAACTGTTAGTTCTTAAAAGCCAAAAATACCATGCATAAAATTAAATTACAGAATTAAACTGTTGAACCAATTTAAGAAAGACACAATCTATGAGCTTGGAACAAACATGGCGCTGGTATGGTCCAAATGACCCTGTCACAATAACAGATATACGACAAGCAGGTGCAACGGGGATTGTGACCGCATTACATGAGGTTGAAATAGGTAAAGTTTGGAGTATTGAAGCAATTGAAGAACGCAAACGTTTAATTGAGTGGAACGATTCAAAGGAAGTCGCCACAAAAACGGGATTGAGATGGTCTGTTGTTGAAAGTGTGGCTCTTCATGAAGACATTAAAACTCAGACAGGAAATTTCCAAACATACATTGAGGCGTACAAGCAAACGATTCGAAATCTTGGACAGTGTGGGATTGACACAATTTGTTATAATTTCATGCCTGTGCTGGACTGGACGAGAACCAATCTTGAATATGTGGTTGAGGATGGTTCCACGGCTTTGTATTTTGACTTCAGTGTCTTGGCAGCTTTTGATCTCTTCATTCTCAAACGTCCTGGTGCAGAAGAATCTTATTCTGAAAAAGAATTAAAAATTGCAAGAGAAACATTCAACCAGATGAGTGAATCAGATATTAAAGAATTGGTTGATACCATATTAAAAGGATTACCAGGATCAGATACTGGTTATTCTCTAGACGATATTCAGGCAGCTCTAGATCTCTATAAAAACATAGATTCAGAACAGTTGAAAAAAAACTTAGGCTATTTTTTAGTAGAAATCATTCCTGTTGCTGAAGAAGCAGGAATTCGAATGGCCATTCATCCTGATGATCCTCCACGACCTTTATTAGGACTTCCAAGAATTATCAGCACAGAAAAGGATCTTTCAGAACTTTTAAACATGGTGGACTCACCAAGTAATGGATTCACCATGTGTACTGGTTCCTACGGAGCAAATCCTGACAATGATTTGGTAGGAATGATTGAACGGTATGGGCATAGACTTAGTTTCACTCACTTGAGGAGTACAAAAACCATTGAAGGGAAAGATTGGTGTTTTTATGAAGCCGATCATTTAGCAGGTGATGCGGACATGTATGGAATTGTGAGAGCCTTAGTGATGGAACAAAGAAAAAGAGTGGTTCAAGGACGTGCAGATCATCAAATTCCAATGAGACCTGACCATGGGCATCGAATGTTGGATGACCTTAAAAAGGAAGCCAATCCTGGATATTCCTGCATCGGACGTTTACGAGGACTTGCAGAACTTAGAGGTTTGGAAATGGGAATAGAAAGAAGTGTGTAAGTTTTTAACAGACACCATTTACATTCGTTCCAAATAGGATGAGAAATTAATTGAAGAGGGTACTGGACGTAAAAAACAGTGCATGACTAGCGCAAAGGCCAATCAATTGAGAGACGACCTTATGGCGGGGAAGTCTGAAATGAATGACGTGAAAAAGAGAGAGGCTTCTTTTTAAGGCGAGTTACTTGAGGATTAGCGGACTTTGGGAGGAGTATTACTTAAGACACAAAGGCGGTATATGGGTTCGTGATTCAAGAGATTTTGGATTTAAATCCTAAATCTTCCAACATTACGTTGGCGGTGATGGTACCCATCGCGGAGATCCCTCCTCCAGGATGGCAGGAAGGTCCGGTCATGTAGAGGTTTCTGATGGGAGAACGATAGTGAGCATAGCCGGGAAAAGGTCGAAAGTAGCCGCTTTGCGAGAGGGTACGCTCACCTCCTGCCGTGGTACCATTGACAAGAGAAAGGTTATCGCGGGAGAGGCTTTCGGCTGTGTCAATGTACTGTCCGAGGATGTTGCTCTCCGTCATGTTGGAGGTGTATTCCTGCAACTTGCGCAACAGCACGTTCTGAACGTACCCCTCCTTGATGTCCTCCCAACTCTCACCATTGCTCAGCTGATTCGGAACAAAAGTATCCATGATGAGGGTGTGTTTGCCGCTCGGTGCGCGGGTGGGATCTTTCGTGGTCCAACACGCCGTCCAGAGAAATGGATTGGTAGGAGCGATGCCTGCAGCAATTTCCTGATACTGTCGGTCAATGTCGGACACTGAACCAAAGATGCGCTGGAATGCCGTTTGGCTCATTTCCTCTCCGTTGAGAAAATCCGGAGCTTCGTTGAGTGCATAATGCACTCGACAGATACTGACCTTCCCGAAGGAAAAATTCCGGACCATGTGCAGAAAATCTCCATTCAGATGCTGCTCGTCGACCAAGCGCAGAAAGGTTTGCTGCGGGTCGAGGCTAGTCACCACAGCCTTGCGGGATTGGATTTCTGTGCCGTCCTCCAAACGAATGCCCTGTGCTGTCTTGTTTGAATCGACTAGGAACTGACTCACCGTGGAATTCGTCAGAACGGTGCCACCATGTGCCTCGAGATAGTCCACCAGTGCATTACAGAGCAACATTGATCCTCCCTCCGGAATCGATTCTCCATAAAAATGAATAGCAGGGATCATGATGTAAAACGTCTGCCCAATTCCCTGCTGATCCGGAAGAATTTGTGGGGCCAGCGCCCAGCCAAGTATGAACGCCTGAACATGCTGGTTCTCAAAATTCTCCAATACGAAAGCCTTAGCGCTTTGGTTATAGCTGCGCAGCATCCGTAGGCCCTCTCGGCTGTTTTCCATCGCGACCGGCAGGTAGCTCGGTGGACTAGGTGGTGAAAACATTCCCTTGATGAACCCGTCTTTAATGTTAACGAATTCATTGAAGATTTCCCGGTAGCGCTGGGCGTCCTTTCTGGAATACTGGGAGATGCTTTCGACGGTTTTTTCGATGCTCTTGTACACGACAATCCCCGGACCTTCCTTGTTGGGGTGTCCGGTGATGTGGTCCTCCGCCCAAATGTATTTGAGCCCGTACTGCTCAAGTTCTGGCTTCAATTCATTGAAGGTTTCATTCGCGTGAATCCAGACATGTGAGGAGCCATAGAGGTCGTGCTTGAACCCTGGAAGTGTGACCTCTCTTGTGATGACTCCACCACCGACCCAAGGGTTGCGCTCTGCAACCAGTACGCTCAGTCCAGCACGAGCAAGGACGGATCCACACACGAGAGCATTATGCCCCCCACCTGCAATAACAATATCGTAATCGGCCATCAAGTTTCTCGCATAAATTTTTTGAGAGTGTCCAGTACTGCTTTGTTCTCATAGGATTTTCCAATGGTGATGCGTATGCAGTTGGGTGGACTCCCTGCACTAACGGGACGTGGGATGATGCCATTACCCTTCAAAGCATTGGCTGCGGCCTCGCTATTGGTTTCTGGTTCATCCAGAAATTGAATGAGTAGAAAATTCGCCATGCTGGGAATCACGTTTAATCCCTGGGCTTCTAACTCTTCGGTCATGCGTTTGCGCCACAGATGATTGTGCTGCTGCACTTCATTGGTGTACTCAACATCGTTCAGTGCAGCTACAGCAGTTGCCAGCGCTGGACCGTTGGCATTGAAGGTGATGCGGAGACGTTGCATCGTTTGAAAAACTCTCTGTGGCGTAAACATCCAGCCAATGCGCAGGGACGCTAACCCATAAAGCTTTGAGAAGGTGCGGGCCACCACCACGTTTTCAGTTTGGGCTGCCCACGTCAGCCCGGATTCAAAATCTTCTGCGCTCGCATACTCAGCATACGCTTCATCGAGCAGCAACAGTACATGCTCTGGAAGATTGGCGTGGAGTCGGCGTACTTCACTCCCAGATAGGTAGGTGCCTGTGGGATTGTTAGGGTTGGCGATCGCAACCAGCTTTGTTTTCGGAGTCACGCATTCCAACAAAGAATCAACACTGGTGATACAATCTACTTCAGACGCCATAGTCACTGACGCTCCCTGTGAGATTGCAAAAATGCGATAGAGTGGGAATCCATATTCACTTAACAACACCTCGTCGCCCTCTCCAACGTAGGCGTGAATCAAGATCTGGATCAGTTCTGCCGAGCCGTTACCGCAAATGAGTTGGTTAACTTCCAAACCGAAGTGTTCAGCGAGGGCGTCTCGTAGCCCATTTTGATCCGGGTCAGGATAGCGGTGAAGTTGTACTGCCGCATCGCCATATGCTTTCAGTGCTAGCGGACTTGGCCCCAAAGTTGATTCATTCGAAGAGAGCTTGATTGGTTGGAGAATCCCTTCCAGTTCTCGCTCGCCGGGAATGTACAAAGGTAGCTCAAGCACGCAAGATCGGGGTTCAGGAATCATATCAATCTACCATTGTGTTCAATACCGATTCTTCTAGAGTAAAGTTAGGACAGATTTAAGTTCGGTGTACTTCTCCAACCCCTCCCATCCGTTTTCCCGTTCCCATCCGGATTGCTTGAAGCCACCAAAGGGAACCGCCATGTCAGGAATACCGTGGCAATTTATCCAAAGCAATCCAGCCCGGATGCTTGCCGCCATGTGATGTGCCTTGCTGACATCACGCGTCCAGATGCTTCCAGCTAGGCCATATGGAGTATCATTAGCCAATGCGGCCACCTCATCTGGATCATCAAAGGGCATGGCCGTGACGACTGGTCCGAAGATTTCTTCCTGAACCACCGCCATTTCAGATCGGACACTGGCCAGAACCGTTGGTTCGTAAAAATAGCCCTCACCGTCGCAAAGTTTGCCTCCGCTCAAGACTTCGGCCCCATCCCGAATCCCAGACTCCACGAGTGAATGGACATGATTTCGATGCTCCTCCGAAATGAGTGGTCCCATTTGCGATTTCGGGTCAAACCCTGATCCAAGTTTGAGTGACTTCGCAATCTTGCTCACTCCATCAACGACCTGCTCAAATACAGATCGTTCTACCAATAATCGAGAACCTGCGACACACACCTGTCCCGCATTGTTAAATATCGCCTCCGCAGCTCCGGCAATTGCCTGTTCCAAATCCGCATCGGCAAACACGATCACAGGAGATTTACCGCCCAGTTCCAGAGACACTTTTTTCAGGTTACCAGATGCCTCCACAAGGATTTTCCGAGCGGTTGCAGTGGAACCCGTAAAGGCAATCTTGTCAACCCCTGGATGTTGAACGAGAGTATTCCCTGTTTTGCCATCACCAGTGACAATATTGACCACTCCCGAAGGAATCCCCGCCTGCTCAAAAAGTTCGCCCAACAATAGTGTGCTCATTGGGGTTTGTTCGGCAGGTTTGAGAATGCAGGTGCAACCAGTGGCTAGAGCAGGTGCCAACTTCCATGCCGCCATCACCAATGGGCCATTCCACGGCACAATCTGCGCAACTACCCCAATTGGCTCACGTTGGGTGTATGCATGGAACTTCATTCCTGGAATGGAGATTTGGGGAGTTCGCCCCTCCATTTTAGTACACCAACCCGCATAATACCGGAAGGATTCTGCTGCAGAGGGAATCTCACCATTCCTGACTCCACTTAGTAGCTTGCCCCCATCCAAAGTTTCTAACGAAGCCAACTCTTCGCCTTGAGCTTCTATTAGATCTGCCACCCTCCAAAGTAGCTTGGCGCGCTGCGCAGGAGTGACCTCACCCCAATTCCCGTTGTCGAATGCCTCCCTCGCTGCCACAACTGCTTGATTGACTTCTGCTTCGCCTGCGACAGCGTATTCGCCAATGACCTTCCCATCAGCAGGGTTGACTGTTGGTTTCCATCCGGATGTAACAGAACCTAGCCATTCTCCTCCAATTAGCATAGGCCTCTGTGTTTCAAGATAACGCGAAACACTTGCTGGCAATTGAGTCACCATGTCATTCCCACCACGTCAAAGGAGTTGAACTGAAACATTGCGTTTAAACCGGTCTGGCACGAGGCGTGAGAATAAATGGCCACGGAGACGGCATGTCTTCGGTGAGCACCACCTCAATTAACGCAGGTTCGGAATCGGCAAGAGCCCTTTGCAAGACCGGACGCAATTCATCAGGACTTCGTACCCTGTACCCTGCCAGACCGAAGCTTTCTGCAAGTTGAACGAAGTCTGGATTAAGCAGGTTCGAGGCAATGATCCTTCCTCCAAACCATTCCTTTTGCTGTCGTTGAACGTTGCCGAATTTGCTGTCGTTGAAGATGATCACCACCACACCCAAACGGAACTGTACAGCAGTAGCGAGTTCCTGTACGTTAAACATAAATCCCCCGTCCCCAGCAATAGATATGACTTTCTTGTCAGGATGCGCTGCTTGAACTCCAAGGGCGGTTGCGTAGCCATAACCAAGTGTTCCCTGATATCCTGCCGAGATGAAGTGTCGTGGGTGGTAAGTCGGGAAAGCGTACCAGGAGGCGAATCCGACTTGAGTTACTTCATCCACAAAAAAACCATCTTCTGGCAACTCATCCCGAATCACACGCAGGTAACCCATTTGGGGAGCAATCTTATCCTCAAAAGCTTCCTGGAATTCGGTTTTCAAGTAATTCAACTCCTCTCTGCGAGATGGACGTGGGATATTGTGACTTTCGACAGCGGTAAGTAATGCTTCCAGGGCTATTCGGGCATCCGCGACAATCCCTATCTCTGGCGTTGAAATCCGGTTCATTTCGGTCGGATCGATGTCAATCCTTAGGATCTTCAGATTTTTGTCCAACCCCCAGTACATTTGTTGGTACTTGAGGCGGGTGCCAATAGCAAGTACGACATCTGCGTCTGTCCAAAGTCGATGCCCTGCTGGAAAACTTTGACTGAGGTAGTGTCGCTCGTCGATCACTCCCTTTCCGCTTCTGAAAAACGTTACGGGTGCTTGCAGCATTTCCGCAAGCTGCAAGACTTCAGAACTCGCATGTTGCGCGCCGCCCCCCACCACGAACATTGGTCTTTTCGCCAAGCAAAGCTGCTTTGCGGCTAGTTCGATCTGGCCAGAATCTGGGGCAAGTGCTGTATGAGACTCCGGAGGTAAGAGCGAGACTTCGCTCTGCTCACCCATCATGTCCATAGCCATTTCCAATTCTACTGGTCGTGGACGACCGGTTTGAAGCTGCTTTAAGGCTTCCCTAACTCGATCTGGAGCTTGAGTGGGATGCTCAATCCGAGCTGCCCACTTCGTTAGTTTCTGGATGAGTCCTAGTTGATCCGGGATTTCATGTAGGTAGCCTCGCCCTGTCCCAATTCCACCGGAGGGAATTTGTCCAGTCAGACATAAGACTGGGGTGTTGCAAGCATAAGCAGTACAGAGGGCCGCCGTGGTATTCAAAAGTCCGGGACCAGGTACCACTGTGTAGGTTCCTAACTGTCCTGTGGAGCGTGCGTAGCCAAAAGCCATATATGCCGCCCCTTGTTCATGCCGGGAATGAATGAGTTTGATTTTTCCCTCTGTTTTGTAAATTGCATCAAAAAGATGATCGAGTTGTCCCCCGGGTAAACCAAAGATAGTGTCTACTCCATTTTGCTGGAGAGACTTAACAATTGCTTCTGCACCGGTCAAGGATGGCATACTTGAGTTTGAATGGGGGTCATTACTTCAATGGATTTCAGCACTCTGCTACAAACTCCAAATTCAAATAATCATAATATTGAAAAGTATCTTGAACAAGTATAGTTACGAAAAGACAAAAAAACCAGTTGAGTTGTTGAACGTTTCATTTGAAGTTAAATGTACCATATCAGAAAAATCTAGAATACTAATATATATTCATTTTTTTATCTCATGGAGGTGCATTAGTCTATAGTAATGAGAGTTTATGCTCTTGAGAAACGCAGATTTAGTTTGCTAGTTTGTGCCTAGGTCATTTTTCAGCACTAATTTGGAAAAATTTTCGCCCTTTGAACGTCTTAGATAGGTAAATGGTTGTGGAATCAGTTTAAGAATAACCCGGTGTCAACACTTTCCGCTTTTGACTGAATCATAGCCGCTCTTCAGTGAACTGACAGAAGATAGAACAATCAGCACAATCCATCCAGATGCGGATTTGTTTGCCGTAGACGGGTTTTTCAGAAGTGTTCAAGAAACGTCCAATGAGTTGAGAATCCTGAAATTTGCAGAGGACGCTAACATCAGGACCTAGGTTCTCCACATTTGTGACTCGAACGTCCATGTCCATGGATGTGTCTTGATCTAGATCACCTGGAGTGGCATGAACGTTTTCTGGACGCACCCCTAAATACACTGGACGGCCAATGATTGGAGGGTCCCGGAACGGATAGTGGCTTACCGGGAAACAGGTGTTGCCGGATTGTACAAACACCTTGCCGTCACTTAGATCTAATTTACCAGAAATAAAATTCATGCTGGGGGAGCCAATGAACTCTGCCACAAAGCGATTTGTTGGAGTGCGGTAAACCTCATCGGGATTCCCCACTTGTTGAAGTACACCTTTGTTCAGCACCGCGATTTTTGTCGCCAGTGTCATAGCTTCAACCTGATCGTGCGTAACAAAAACGATGGTGGCATTAAGCCTGCGATGTAGGTTCTTCAATTCAACTCGCATCTCCACCCGTAGCTTCGCGTCAAGGTTGCTCATCGGCTCATCAAGTAGAAATACATCCGGTTCATGTACTAGTGCCCGTGCGATTGCTACTCGCTGGCGCTGGCCTCCAGAAAGTGCTGCGGGTTTGCGATCCAACAAATCGCTGATTTGCAGTAATTCTACGACTTTACGCAGGATTTGTTCGATTTGGGCTTTGGGCACCTTGCGGCATTGCAAGCCGAAAGTGATATTCTTTCGAACTGTCATGGTAGGATAGAGAGCGTAGGACTGGAAGACCATAGCAATGTTACGGTCCTTTGGTGCTTTGTCAGTGACCTCTTGACCATTGATCAGAATGCTCCCCCCATCTTCAATGGCTTCCAAGCCAGTGACACAGTTCAGCAGGGTGGACTTTCCGCATCCAGATGGGCCAAGGAGAACGAGAAATTCCCCTTGCCTTATTTCCAGATTGATATTCTGTAATACTGGAATAGTGTCAAACTGCTTGCTAAGTTCCTTGACAGTCAGGGACATGGTTCTTGGCTCATCCTTTCACAGCTCCAGATGTCAATCCACGAATGAAAAACTTACCAGCCACGAGGTAAATAAACAACGTAGGCATGGCGGTGAGAAGCGTGGCTGCCATGTTAACGTTGTGTTCCTTCACTCCGTAGGTCGAGTTCACAATATTGTTCAGAGCAGCCATGACAGGCTGCTTGCCTACTTCGCCAAAAGTGAGGGCAAAGATGAAATCGTTGTAAATCCCAGTGAAGATGAGGATGACCGCCACCATGATTATGGATGGTGACATAGGTAAGATAACGTAGAAAAAGATTCGGAAAAAACCCGCACCGTCAATCACAGCCGCTTTCATTAATTCTGGTGGAAGCGTTACAAAGTAGTTGCGGAACAGTAGTGTTGTCAATGGCACACCATACACAGTGTGGAGTAAGATCAATCCAAATGACGTTCCAAAAATGCCGAGTTCACGCAGAGTGATTGCAATCGGGATGAGGTAAAGTTGAAAAGGCATGAAGCAACCCATCAGCAGTCCACCAAGGAGCAGGTCTGAGCCTCTAAATTTCCATTGGGTAAGGGCATAGCCGTTGAAGGCACCAACCAAGACCGACAGAATCAATCCAGGAATCGTGATTGCAAAGGTGGCCATGAAGTGGGGCTTGACCCCGTTGCAACTGAGCCCTACACAGGCATGATCCCACGCCTTGGTCCAACCTCCGAAGAACCAGGATTGTGGTGGTAACAACAGGTTGGACTCCCGGATTTCGTCCAGTGACTTGAACGATGTCATTAGCATCACATAAAGTGGGGAGATAAAGAACAGAAGAAACGCGCTGAGGCAAAAATAAATAGCAACCCGTTCCCAAGAGAATGGTGTGACTGGTGGTCTCATTTCTCCTTCCGGAGTTCGTAGTAGAGGTAGGGTAAGATGATCACCAGTACCGTCATTACTGTGCAAACCGCTGCAGCAGCACCTCTGGCGATGTTTGATCGCGCAAAGAAGTAATCGTATATGAATTTTGCAGGAACATCTGAAGCGAACCCAGGGCCTCCGGAAGTCAGGGCAACCACGATATCAAAACTGCGGATGACGTTGAACATCAACAGCAAAATGGCAGCAAGCAAGATGGAGCGCAGTTGTGGCAGGATAATGAAAAGATAAGCCTGCCACGGAGGAATACCTTCCACGTGAATTGATTTCCAGATGTCCTCATCAATCGCTCTAAGTCCTGCCAAGAACAAGACCATGATCAGTCCTGAACCATGCCAGACGGCTGCAAGAACTATGGCGTAAATCGCATAACTGGAGGAACCGAGCCAATTAAGGGAAAACTCGTGAAATCCCAAGTCGTGAGCAAGTTTTTGGAAGCCCAAAGTGGGATTGAGAATCCACTGCCATGCCAATCCTGTCACCACCAATGAAAGTGACATTGGATAGAGAAACGAAGATCGAAAAAAGTTTTCCAAGCGAATATGTTGGTCAAGTAGAATCGCCAACAATCCTCCAACTAACACACAGAAAAATAGATAAAGCCCACCAAAGATGAACATGTTCCCATATGCGATTTTCCAGCGGTGGTTAGACCACAATAGTTCATACTGCTTGAAACCGACCCAGTTATGACTTGGAAGGAATTTCGAGTCAGTAAAGGAAAGATAACCTGTGTAAAGTGTGAAACCCCAAAGGAAATATACCACAATGATTAAGGTGGGAACAAGGATCAGTTGGGAGGTTAAAACATGAGAACGGCTCTGTATCATAGTACTCCCATAATACTAAGGCTTTGGTAGCATAATCTCACTACCAAAGCCTTTGTGGATAAGTGGTTCAGGGAATTACAGTTGCTTGAGTCCGTCCACCAGCATCTTGCGGGCTTTTTCGGCAGACATGTCCGAATTCCAGAACTGACTGACCACGTCCTTCAGCACACCCTTGAATCCGGAGTCACGAACATTCCAGTGCAACGCAGCACTACCGCTTGCCAACAAGTTGAGGGCGTTTTGAGAGCAGTGATCGAACCCTTCTGTAGAAGCGTCTGTGCGAGCTGGTAAAGCACCCTTGATCAATGCTGCCTTGGTTTGAACTTCCTTGTTCATCATTGCCGAGGCCAACGACCCTTGAGTTGACTGATCACTGGAAGAAGAGGTTTTCGGAAAGGCAAAACCGTCAACTGCAGTCAGGACCATACCAGACCCAGGAGAGATTTCGCAGGAGAAATCCTTTCCGGGATTCTTTTTTGCTTGAAGGAATCCACCCTTGGCCCAGTCACCCATAAAAAAGTATGCTGCTTTGCCAGAGATAACGAGGTTGTTGGTGTCTCCCCAACTACGACCAGCTTTCCCAGCGTCTGTATAGGGTGCCAAAGCCCTCATGGCTGCAAAAACCCGTGTAGTGTCATCGCTATCGATAGTGTCCATGTTTCCATCGAGCAATTCCCGGAAGTACTGTGCTCCACCCGCTCCCAAAGCAACATGGTCAAAGAGCAGAGTTTCCTGCCAATCCTGTCCCCCCATAGCAATGGGAATATAACCGGCTTTCTGAATACGGGGTAGGGAGGTCATGAATGCTCCCCAACTCATTGGTTCATCCACACCGGCAGACTGAAGTACTGAAAGGCTGGCATATCTCCAGTTAACAGTACTGATAAACACTGGAGCGGCAATGTACTTTCCATCTTGCTTGGAGGCAGAAGCCACCCCGTCTGGAAGCACCTCATCCCAGTTCTCGGCTTTGGCGACCGAATCAACGTCATTGAGCATTCCGGCTTTGGCCCACTCTTGGGAGGTAGCCCCCACAACCATCAAGACGGCTGCCGGGGGCTTCCCGCCAATCACTCGTGATTTCACCGAAGCATGGGCTGCCTCGGAATCGTTATGAGGGGTGTCGACCCACTTACCTCCGCTGCTCTCGAACTCATCGACGATCATCTTAAGTGCCTTGGATTCAGCATCCCCGACCCACCAATGCACCACGTCTCCCCCTGCCCAAAGGTTAGGAGCAAAAGCCAGTATGGTTGTAGCTAACAATCCCGCAAGCGTGAACTTTGCGGATCTTTGTTGTTTGTACTTACTCATATCATTTCTCCATTATGAGAGAGAGGTCTATTCAACCTTCTCTTGATTATGTTTGTTAATAATTAATTATGATATAGGTATCAACTCAGATATCCCTAGTTGTTTAATACATAAGCCCTCCTTGGTTTAGTTTTTTTCCCAATCATATCCCCCACAGATGTTCTAGAGAGGGGTTATACTCGGGTTTTTAATTGGCATCCATATCAAGCTGGTCACAAAAGCTCATTCCCACGGATCCCATTTTTGGTGTCCGGATGGGGGTGCAGTATTGGAATCTGTTGATGATTCAACCTTTCCAGGTTTTTTAGACTCAAAACATAACCAAGGCATCAACAGCAGAAACTGCCACAACCCACCACTCTTAAGCATCACCTTTAGTAGTTCTAATATATCGCTAGGAGCAATATGGATGGTGGTTGGTAAAGACCGCTTCGGGTCGCTGTGAACCAAAAGCACGTTGCCTTGTCGCTCAATGCGGTCAATGTGCAACTCCAGATTAACAAGTTTGCTGACAACCTTCATAGCTTAATCCTCATCCCTGCGTAAAGCACCAATCGACTGTGCCCTCTTGATCCGTTCCTCCAAGACTTGCGACATCTCTTCTGGAAGGATCCCATGTGGCGGCACGAATTGTCCGCGACCGTAGAGATTATCCATCACGGCTTTGGTGGTCTCAATCTTGTCGGCTTGGGTTTTCGGTGGATGTCCTGCAGGGAAGCGGTTGGGTGGATAGACAGAATGTTCGTAAATCTCACGGAAACCCTCCGTGCGTACGTCAATCCACATGTTGTGGTTGATGATCGTTCGGTGTTCGCGAAGGGCTTCGATGTCAATAGTCGTGGAGATAACCTGCTCTTCTGGGTAAGGGGCTTGGCGCAGCACCATTCCCGTGTAATCGACAATCAGTGAGTGTCCCGGACAGAAACCCTTTGGGTAGTACTCGTGCTCTACTGTTCCCCAGTTGGACCCAAGAAGGTAACACATGTTGTCATGGGCGCGGGTCCGACGGGTGAATGTCCAAAAGTCCCACGGCTGGCTGGTGCCCTCAACCTCCTGCATCGCGGTCGGGTGGCAGATCACCTCAACTCCGTTGAACGCAAGTGCGCGGGAGACCTCAGGAGTGGCCCCATCGTGACAGGTCATCGTCCCAAGCTTGCCAATCTCCGTGTCCACCACCGGGAAGCGTTGGAGGATGTCGTTGCCGAAAACCTTGGTATAGTCATCAAGCATGTCGTGTGGACTGGTGCCCATGCCGATGGAGGCTGGGATGTTCCACTTGTGGTACTTGAGAATCACTTCTCCGGACGGACCAATGATGAAAGCTGTGTTGAACCAGCGATCGGGAAACTCTGGGAGCAGTTCAATGACCCCACCTCCGGAGATGAACAGGTTGTACTCACGAGCCTTCTCGGCCAGTACGTCAATTTCCGGCCCGGGAATGGTAATAGCCATGTCCATGAATTTCTTGAGCCCGGCCTCCCCCTTGCCCGGTGTAGTCACGCCTTGCAGGAAATACTCGGGTAACACTATAAGGCGCACAGGCCGTTCCCAGAAATATCCCACGCCAAAATCGATCAACTTACACACGCGGTTCAGGTTTTTCTGGATGTCGGCGCTTTTTTTTGCAACGGTCACAGCTGGTTGGATGACCATTCCCGTGTATTTCTCAATACGCTGTGGCATATAATTCTCTGGGTTCGTAGTTCAAAATGACAATTTCTTATTGGTCAAACAGTTTATCGATCAAAAAGGAATCCATCTCTATGGTACACTCTGATTTGTTTCTGATTAAATTTCAACGAAAAATTGTGGAAATAGTTTAAAACATTTTTTTAACAGTACGTTCGCTTCTATTATTTGCTAAGATTATTTTATGTGGTTTATTTTCTTGCTTGATTTCGGTCAAAGTTTTACACGGAGGTTAGGGACAAGGCAAAGCTCCGCCATTTGCGTTACATGATGTTTCGCATTGGATGTGGTTTATGTGGGAGTTAAAACCCATAAAATAATTTAATTATCTATGTAGCAATGATTTAAATACTACGCCGCCGAACTATAAAATCACCAAGATTTAAAAATTCTTCGGGCGAGTCTGACATAAAATTCCGATTTTTGCAATCAGTTGAATCTTGTCGTTAAAACAAATAGAACTGGATATAATAATCTATAATTTTATAGGAGATGTGGTGGTAGAATTGGAGGATTGATTTTCAGAATTGAAATAACTTAAAGGCTAGACATGAGTGCAATATAATTAGGTATCCATATAGATGTCCATATAGGTGTCTATAAGCTGTATAATTGACTATAAATTGGTATTACTGATTAACAATTGATTCTTCCATAAAGCACTGTTATTGTATAGGTAGTATCACTTAATACAAGTTGGTATTAACCAGTAATTGAGGGGAACATAGAACTCATAACCCGAAGGTCGAAGGTTCAAATTCTTCCCCCGCCACCAGTAATTTCAACAATCTTTGTATATATCATCCCATCAACCTACACGGGGTAGATTTTCGGTTTGTTAACCTATTTAACCAAGGTATAAAACTATGGCTAAGACTGACTTAACTAACCAAAGACAGGTGTTCGTTGAAGAGTATGTACGCTCTGGAGACCATTTGGAAGCAGCAAAGAAGGCTGGATACAAAGACACGCATACACTTAGGAATCAGGCTTGTAAGCTCCGCAGAGAGTGTGCAGATGAAATAACAGATGAGTTACATAGAAACTTTGCTGAAATAGCGCCTAGGGCATTGAATATACTGTCTGATCTAGCTGAAAATGCGGAAAGTGAGAGTGTACGTTTAGGCGCTACTCGTGATCTTTTGGATAGAGCAGGCTTCAGACGTGTTGATAGACATGAAATAGTCAAAGAGAAATCTGTGGAAGAACTAAATGCTCAGCTTGTTAGACTTGTTGGAGAGAATGGTGCTGAGATGTTAATCAGTGCTTTCAGAAGTAGGAGAAGCATATCAGGCCCTGAGTTGACTATTTGAGCAAC
>Ga0206683_10000891_pt1 | contig 20969 bp, 21 predicted proteins | sample M280m12015metaG_FD_155483 | JGI IMG/M metagenome (GOLD analysis project Ga0206683, IMG submission 155483) | Ammonia-oxidizing marine archaeal communities from Monterey Bay, California, United States - M2 80m 12015 | ecosystem: Environmental > Aquatic > Marine > Intertidal zone | place: USA...
ATTAGCATGCTCACTATCTTTAAATGCCTCAATTGCAGCACTTCCAGTATCACCGGAAGTCGCTCCTAAAATAGTTATTTTCTTATTCCTCTTTTTTAAAGAAAAATTGAAAAATTCAGCCAAAAGTAACATAGCAAAATCTTTAAATGCCAAAGTAGGCCCATGATAAAGCTCAAGAAGATAATTATCTTTTTGAATTTCTTTTAAAGGAGCTGCATCATCTAAAGGAAATTGAGAGTAAGCTCTTTCTGTTAACGAAAGTAGCTCTTCTTTACTAACAAAATCATCTACAAATGGATGAATTATAAATGCAGCCTGTTCAAAATAAGGTCCTTCAGGTAAATTCTTATAATCCACACTAGGCCAAATCTCCGGAATATATAAACCACCATCTTTTGCTAGACCTTCCAAAAGAACATTTTCAAAGCCTAATTCAGGTGCATTGCCTCTTGTAGAAATATATTTCATAATCTTTTATAATATCTTTTTTTATTAACTAATATTAAAAATATAAAGGTTGGTATTATTTTTTGTTTTTTAGAGGAAATTTTTATTTATTTTAATGTCACCAGAAGATTTTATAAATTCATTTGAATATGGCAATTGCGATAAGATTAGCCCTTTAATTAGACGTATTATCGCAAATAATCCTGGTCCTTTTACTTTTACCGGAACAGGAACATACATAATTGGAAAAGAAAATCTTGCAATAATAGATCCGGGTCCTATTGATCAAAACCATTTTGATGCAATAATTAAATCTACTAAAGGACAAACCATTACTCATATATTGCTAACCCATAATCATAATGATCATTCTCCTTTAGCAAAAAAAATAAAAGAGGAAACAGGGGCAAAAATATATTTTAAAAATCTATCAAATGATATTCAAACTGAAGATCAATTTGAAGAGGGTTATGACAAAGATATTGAAGGTGATATAGAATTAAGTGATGGGGATATAATAGAAACAAATGAATGGACTGTAGAAGCCATTCATACTCCAGGACATACCTCTAATCATATTTGTTACTCCTTAACCGAAGAAGATGTCTTATTCTCAGGAGATCATGTAATGGGATGGTCCACTACAGTGATTGTTCCTCCTGATGGAGATATGAATGACTATATAAATTCACTAAAGAAATTATTAAAGAGATCTGAAAATAATTTTTACCCAACACACGGACCCATTATTGAAAGGCCAAAAGAATTAGTTGCAAAATATATTGAACATAGAATGGAAAGAGAAAAACAAATTTCGGAAGCCATTAAATTAGGAAATAAAAAGATTCCTGATATGGTTAAGATAATTTACAAAGATGTCGATATAAGCCTTCACCCTGCAGCTGCAATGTCAACACTTGCTCACCTTATAAGAATGAAGGAAAATAATGAAATAGCTGTAAGTGGTAACAATTTAAATGGAACATATGAACTAGTGGATTAATTATTGTAAATCCATCCACTTTAATTCTGCATCCGTTAAACTTACTTTAAATGCTTTAATAGAGCTTTCTGTTTCAAAAAAAGTTCTCGGTCCAATTAAGGGAAATGTAGGGAATTTCTGTCGAAGAACATAAGCCAAAGCAACTTCTATAGGCTCAAAGCCTTTCTTTTTTGCAATTGAGTAACAGCGTTCTCTTCTTTCAATATTATTTTTATCGCCCCAAACACGATCTTGCTCTTGTTTATTGGGGTTAGCTGGGTGATGAGTGTTGCTTAAGTATTCATTATCAAGAAAGAAACCTCTTGCCTGACTAGACCAAGGAAAAATTGGCATGCTTTCATTCTCTAAGTAATCCTTAAAATCCTCGTCAGAACAACTTTCGCATCCATCCCAAACAGGATCTAGCATACGCGCAAGACTAAAATTATTACTTAAGATTCTAAAAGGATCCTTTTTAGAAGACTTTGCATATTTATTAGCTTTATCAAATCTTTTAAGAGACCAGTTTGATGCCCCATAAATATTTATTAAACCTTCATTCTTCAGGGCATCTAAAGCATCTATAAATTCACCAACCGGAATTTCTTCATTATCTCTATGTAAGCAATAAATATCTAAACATTCTATTTGTAATCTTGATAGAGTTTCAAGAAGTTGAATACGAATTTTATCTGGAAAACAGTCAGGCGTGTGGGCACCCTTCCCTAAAATTACTATATTTTCAGATAATTTTCTGGATTTAATCCATCTGCCAAGATATTCGTCGCTTTTTCCATTATTATAGATATATGCTGTATCAAAAGCGTTTCCACCCAGAGAATAAAAATGATCAAACATCGCAAAAGCATGATTTATATCTAATTGATTATCACAGCCAAAAACAATTCTTGATATTTCCTTATTTAGTCCTTTTATTCTTTCTTTCGGAATTAAACATTCATTTATTTTCATTATAGGTTTAAAAAATGTAGAATTCCTATTCTCAGGAGAATCGAAGGGGTACTTAACTCCAGATTCTTTTCGCCATGCATCTAAACTGACAGCATTCCCATAACTATCTAAGTGAGAAATTTTATCAGATTCAATTTTTGAAGAATTAAGAAGTTGAGCGAAATGATTAACTTCATTTGAATAAATACTTTCTTTTGTTTCAATAGAAAAACTTTTACTTTTTTTATTCTTATCTATTAATAAAATTTCTGAAACTTTATTAGTATATTCTCCGCAATGCCAAGGTTGGTCAATTATAAGAGATTTATTACCATCGCTAATTTTAACTGAATTCTCTAGGTTTTTATTTATTGAGGAAGCAATCTTAGCTATAGAATTGTTTTCAAAAGTTAAAGTTGCTTGAGAATATAAATCTATATTTTCTTCATTCAATTCACTTTTTACTTTGAAATCAATTGGGTCTGAAAAACTCTTTCCATTAATTATCCCAATTAACATTCTCGACATCGACATAGGGTAACACCCTACATCCAAAATTGAACCTCCACCAAGTATCGGATTTAGTAGGCGATGGTCTTTATCAACACTTGCCTCAAAACCAAAGGAAGCATCTATTAAAACTTCTTTATTTAAGAATTCAGATATTACTATCTCTTTTATTTTATCAGTCTGGGAGTGCATTCTGTACATAAAAGCCTCCATAAGTAATAAATTCTTTTTTCTAGCAAGGTCCATCAGAATCATTACCTCTGATGCATTCATAGCTAAGGGCTTTTCGCACAATACAGACTTATTATTCATCAAAGATTGAAATGTAAGAGAAAAATGAGAGTTATTAGTGGTTGCAACATATATCGCATTTACATCTTCTTGTTTCAATAATTCATCATATGCATTAAATCCTAAGCAATTATGTAATGAAGAAAATTTTTTTGCTCTTTTATCTGAACGACTAGCTATGCCAAATAACTCAGATTCTTTTGATGTTTTTATAGATTCAATAAAAGTATTTGCTATTGATCCAGTTCCTAAGACGCCCCATTTAATCACATAAACCCCTATGAAAATATTTTTAAAAGGAACCCTACTGCAGAACCAATTACAAAAATATAGATTGGAGGCATACTAAAATATAATCCGGGCCCTCTTTTTTCAGCATCCTTATAATAATCAAATGCATAACGTAACCTTCCTATTGGCCAAATTATACCAATTATTGTTGCCCAAATTGGATCTACGGCAAAAGAAAATAACCATAAACCTGGAAGGAATAATACTAAATGCTCCAAAGTATTGTGGTGAACCCTAACCTTTCTAACATATTCTTCAGGGCCGTCATGAGACGGCGCTTTAATTCCAAATTGCGCACGTGCAGTACCAGCTTTAAAAAGGGTAAAGTAATAAACCAGCAATGCAATGCTACTTAAAATTCCTGGATAAATAAAATTTTCCATATTTCCTCACTTATAATTTATTAAATTCTTTTTCTAAAAAATTAGATATATAATTATTTTTATAAAAATCACTTTCTAGTGGAATAATTTCATTAAATACCAATTTTTTTGCTACACGAACCATAATAACTGAAAACTTTAATAACGAAAGTATTCGGTAATAATTATAATTTTCTGTAGACAATTTAGTTTTAACTTCCCATTCCTTTATAGCCTCTTCTGCATTCATTGATCCCTCTAATCTTTCAATATTTAAACCTAAACTGCTAGAATCATCAACTGCAAACCCCCAAGCTAAATCTGCTAAAGGATCTCCAAAAACAGCCATTTCCCAATCTAATAAAGCCGTAGCCTTAAAGTTTTTGTATAAAATATTTCCAGGCCTCGCATCCCCCCAACATAATGTAAATTTATTAAAAGATTTCGGTTTGTTCGATCTTAACCACGAAATAACATTCTCACATAACTCATTCTTTTCATCTTCCATGCCCCATTCTAAAAAATTTTGATAATAATCTATGTCCATATCTAATGGGTCTTTATTAATATACTTCTCTTCTAATTCTGATAAGCCAAGCTCGTTAAAATCTAGCAAATGCAAATTAGTTAAATAATGTAACCACTCAGTCCAAACTTTTCTTCTTTCTTCAGGAGCGGCCTTTCCCATCATTCCCTCAGGATCCATATGATAAGGGGGATTATCGCTTGGGGCCTCTCCTTCTAAATAGTTCATTAAATAAAATTCTGATCCAATAATATTTTCATCAGGTTCATATAAAATAACTTTAGGAGTTGGAAATCCCTTTCTATTTAATGCATTCATTATATCTACTTGAAGTTTAAGATTATAATCTGGGAAAACCTGATATCCACTTGGCTTTAACCTTAGAACCAAATTTTTTAGACTATCTTTTTTTTTAAGGCTAAAGATAAAAGTTTCATTCGAGAAACCTGATGCGGCTGAGCTTTCATGTGCTTCAATCTTAAGATTTTCTTCTTTAAACCCTTCTTGCGTAAATAGCCATTCTCGAAAAAGTGAAAATTTCTTATCAAAATTCTTTTCTGTGCTAACTGGCATTATTATCTATCAAATAAATCTTTAAAACCGCTTGTCTTGTGAGGCCCAAGGATTAATTCTTCAAGAACACCAATTCCTTGGAATGATTCATTCCCCCTTTTCAGGGTGATGTCACTAATTGACTGAATATGAAGGAAAGGTGGGTCATGAGGATCATCATTTAAATTATATGTATCATATGTTTTTTCGTTTTCACCTTTGTAATGTCCATGACCCCATTCTTGATGCATATAACCAAGCCCACACATAAAAATTCTTTTTTTAGGAACAACACATAAATTAACATTATCTCCTTTAGAGTCCTGAGAATTAATTTCAAGTAAATCTACTCTTCTGGATTTATCTTTATATTTTACTTCTTTTGATAAATTAGAAAATTTTTCTTCTCTTTTCTCATTTTTAAATTGCATCATAGCAAGCCCGTTAACTATTTCACCATCTTCATTATCAACAAAATGAAATTGAGTAGTAAAATCTTCAAAATGAGAAGGATTCCAAAGCCAGTAAAATTGCGGTACCTGAAAAGGAACACTTGGTTGGCTATCATAAGCTCCAACAGGTCTAATTCCCCAAGAACGATCTCTCGTTCCAACATTATCTTTTGAATTAAAAGTTATTTCTTCACCATTAATGTTAATTCTTCCAGACCAAGAACCATGCTGAACCATTCTACAAGTATCCATAGTTAACCGGGGGCCATCATATAAATACATTTGTGGTTCTTGTAATGCCTCACAATAACCTTCGAATATTAGATTAGCAGAAACATCTATATCTTTATCTTTAACGATAACTTCTAGTTTTTGCAGAGGCTCTAAGACCTTAACTTCTATTGGTCCAACTTTAGTATCCAACCTTTCTTGGTTAAGAATCCTTGATCCTCTTACATTATGTTGCACATCTTCATAAGCAACAGTGAAAGAGGCGTCCATAATATTTAAATTTGGGTATACACATAAGGCAACGCCAAAATAAATATCACCTTTTTTTGAATAACCGTTAAAAAAATACCGATCATAAAAATTTCTTGATGATCCAACCTCCGCAATAGGGGTTGGTCTTTGGTGTATAGGATAATCATCTGCCTTTGTTAACATTTTTTTCTCTCTATTTTAGTAATAAATATACTTTGTTAAAAAATCTATCCAATCATTATCATCATTTAAACAAGGTAAATAGGTAAATTCTTCACCACCCGATTCAAGAAATATTTTTCTAGCTTCCAAATTAATTTCTTCTAATGTTTCTAAATTATCTGCGACAAAAGACGGGCAAACAACAGCAATTCTTTTTATTTTCTTTTTAGGTAATTCTTCTAAAATTTTATCTGTAAATGGCTCAAGCCAACCCGGCCCAATTCTGGATTGAAAAGAAATACCCCATTTTTTATCCTGTAAATTAAGTCGTTCTGCGCATAATTTAGATGACTCTATGACTTGATCTTTATATGTGGGGTAAGTTCTTTTAGATTGTCTTTTAGGTATGCCGTGATAGCTAAAAAGTAAGTAATCATAATTTTTAGGTAAATTATTTTTAATTTTAGATGAAAGAGCTTTAATATACCCTTCTTCTTTATAAAATTCTTTGGAAATGGACAATTCAATATCTAAATTTAAATCTTCTACAATCCTTTTAACCTCAATTTGAGTAGTTAGTGAAGTTGACTCTGCGTAATGCGGATAAAGAGGAACAGCAATAATCTCATTACATCCTTTTTCATTTAACTTTATTAGGCCGCTCATAATAGAGGGGTTTTGATAACGCATCGCCACTTCAACAGGACGGCTTATCTTATCATGAAGATTTTTAGCAATTAGATTCGTGTTAATTATTAAAGGCGAGCCGTCTTCAGTCCAAATTGATTCATACGCTTTCTTTGTTTTTTTAGATCTAAATGGAACTATTACAAAATTAACTAATATCTTTTGTATTACCTTTGGCAAATCAACAACATGGTCATCAGATAAAAATTCTTTTAAAAAATTCTTTATTGATGAAAGACTTAAATCATCAGGAGATCCAAGATTTATAAGTAAAACACCCTTCATTTATATCAATTCATGTTTTTAGATATAGGTAAAAGCCAAAAACCTAACCAAGTGTTAATAAATAATTTTACTGTAGTCAAAAAAATAGCAGGAAATTGCCAAAAAAAATTATAAATCGGTTTAAAAAACCAAAAATATGTAAAAATTATTTCTTTCAAAATAGGTATATTTTCCACAAAAAATTTATCCGCAGAAAGAGACATAATTGTATAATCTGTTGAAGCAATAATCCAAATCACCCATAAAAGAAAACCTATTCCGATAGGTGTTGTATAAATTAAAAAATAAGCTAATCCCATAAGAAATTTTTGCATCTGTTTACTATATTCGATTTCTTGATTAAGAAGAATTTTTTTCTATTCATTAAGAATTGTATTAAAATAATTAGACTTTTTTATCATTTTTTATAAGTTATATATAAAAATAGCAATGAAAAAATTAAGACATAATGAAAAATTAAGACCTCATCCAATGGATGAAATACTAGTAAGACGCCTCAGATTTAAATTTGATAAATCTGAAGATTTTAATCCTATTTGGAGCAAAACAAACCCTGAGTTCTCAATTTTTTTGAATGCTCTCGGAATTCATATCCCTCATTTTGAGAAATTCTTAGTAAAAGTCATGAACAGAAATCTCGATAAAATAAATAATAAAATGTTAGAAGACGATATAAATAATATTGTAGGGCAAGAATCACTACATGCTTCTAATTTCTTTAAATGGACTAAAGCAATGTCTAAAAGATACCCAAAACTAGAAAAATTAGATAAAAATGCAAAGAAATATTTTGATAGGTCTTTAAGAGAAAAAAATGAAAAATTTAATATAGGATTCACTGCAGGGTATGAGACCTTTACCTTTTTAGGTGGTATGATAATTCTAAAAAACTACAACAAATATATGAGAAAAGCTGACCCCACTTTAAGAGCATTTTGGGTATGGCACCAAGTAGAAGAAGTTGAACATGGATCTGTTGCTTTTGATTTTTTTAAGTATTTTTATCCAAAAAATGAATTATATAGAAAATCAATGGTTATTTTTACTTATAGTCATATTGTTTTAGAGACATTTAAAGCTTATTCACACATGATTAAGATGGAAGGATATTATTCTTCACTATCTAAAGCCATCAAAGCGTGGAAATTCTTTTTTACATTCGGTTTCGAGTTAGGGTATACAGCTTTACCTGTATTAAGAAAAAACTATCATCCAAGAAATCACCCCATATGCCATGAAAAACAGAGTGAAATAGCTATTTCTTGGAGAAAATATTATTCAGAGGGAAATAACCCACATAAGCTAACAGAAAAGCATATGGCGGTATTATTAAATGAAAATTCTTAAAAATATTGAAAGGAAAAAATATGAACTTAACAACTGAGCAAAGTCAAAGACTAGCTCTTATAACAATTGGGAATGGTATGGTTGTTCTTCTCATAGGTTTAATTGGCGGATTAATGTTAATTTTTTCACTTCTAGATGCTGTTACCATATGGCCATTACCTATTTGGGATATAACAGTTCCTGGATCTACTCGTGGCTGGGTATCAGCGCATGTGGGTGGAATTTTAAATGGTGTAATGATTGCTGTTTTCGCGTTAATTATTAAAAGATTAAATATAATTGGTTACAAAGCATTTTGGATTGGTTGGGGAATGATAATTACTGGCTGGGCAAATACTATTTTTTATTGGGCCGGAAATCTTTCAGAAAATAGAGGTTTATCTATGGCTGAGACCCCTTTTGGTCAGCCTGAATTCTTTGGCATGACAGCTTTCCTTGTAGGTGCAATAGGAATGATTTTCACTTTTATATCTGTTATTTTAGTTGCTATTGTTGCTTTCGAAAGAGCAAAAAATTATTAAAATTTCTTTACTTCTTGTTTTAAGAGAAGTCTTTTCTTTCTAACTCCTCCTTTAGCAGAATAACCTCCTATATCGCCATTTGATTTGATAACTCTATGACATGGGATAATGATAGGATATGGGTTTCTACCGCATGCATTTGCAACTGCTCTTGCAGAATTTGGACTCCCTATAAATTCAGCTATTTCTTTATATGACCTTGTTTCGCCTTTAGGTATCTTTTTTATAGCTCTCCATACCTGTATTTGAAATTCTGTACCTTTTAAAGCCTGCAATACTAAATACCTGTTAGTTCAGAACTCAAAGTCCATAATCTATCAGCATCTTCCTGACTTTTTGCCCATTTAGATGTTTTTTCGATCTTACAATTATAAAAATACTCTCCAGTAATATCTGAAATTTCTGACGAAGAACATAAATATACTGAACTTTCTGCTCCTTTTTCTGGAGATCGAATAAATGGTTTAATAATGAAAAATAAAATTTTCTGGAACAGTCGTCCATTATTCTGACCAAAAGCAGTTCCCACAACACCAGGATGAAGACAATTAACGGTTATATTATCGTTTTCAAGCAGTGAAGCTAACTTCTTAGTAAAAAGAATATTTGCAAGTTTCGAGTAGCCATAAACCTGAAATGGTTTATATGATTCTAAAGCTTGAACATCATCAAAATTAAAACCTTTTACAAAAGTATGAGCTCCCGATGAAACATTTACTATTCTACTTGGAGATCCATTTTTTAAATTATCTAGTAATAAATTTGTAAGGCTATAATAGGCAAGATGATTTAGTGCAAAAACTGCTTCATAACCATCAACCGTTTCTTTTCTTTCCGTATTTATTAAACCTGCATTGTTTAATAAGACATGAAGAGGAATATTAAGAGATTTAAATTCTTCTGCGGCTCTTTTAATTTCATTTTGAGATGATAAATCGGCAATAATTGAACAAGGTGCCTTACCTGTTAACTTTTCAATTTCATTAGATAAGTCTTTTGCTTTTTCTTCATTTCTAGCAATAAAATGAATATTTGCCCCCATAGAGGAAAGTTTTAATGTTGCGGCTTTACCTATCCCACTTGTTGCGCCAGTAACAAGAATATTTTTATTATTAATATCAAACATAATATTTACTACAATTATTAAGCATATCCTTAAATCTATCATTTAAACTACAATTATGAAATGTTATTAAAAAATAAAGTTAGATGAAATAGAATTAGAAAATTACAAATTAGTTTTACAATTTTCTAAGATGGAGTCCATATTGTGGTGGAACTGAATTTTTTCTTGATGCCATTGAAGGAATCCAAAAGGTAAATGAATTGTTGTTCCGCCATTACTTTTTCCTGGATAAAATTTTTCTTCTAATTTCGCAGAAGATAATTCTTCAGCCATAGTTTCTAATTTTAATAAGGAATTTATATTATTTTCTCCAATCAAATTGTAATACCAAATATATTCAGCCCAATCAGTTTTATTTTTTGCTAAACCTCTTTGAAAACAAAATAAAGTTATATTTTTTATATTTTTCTTTAACCATTCTATTAAACATTCAGCTATTTCATCGTTATATCTAGTTAAGGTTTCCCAGGTTAATCTTCTTTTTCTTTTTTCATAAATAATTATTTTTTCATTACTATTCTTTAAAGATTGATCTGAAATAATTTTATCAATATCTAACGCTCCGTGTATAAATAAAGATAAAGCCCTTATCACATCTTTAGGTATTTTTGAGTTAAATTGTTTTTCGAAACCATTAATAAATCTATCAGTACTAATTAAGAAAACTTGCCCAGAAATACTTTTTTTGATGGAAATATTTGTGAAATTATTATCTTTCCATATTAATTTTAGATCAGATTTTGGTATTGTTTTAGAATTAAAAACATCTATAACTTTTTTAGTTTTAATGCCATCAGTTATGGCCTTTTTAATTGAATAATCTTTTTTAAATCTGGGTTTTAATTCATCGGCAAATTTTTTATTTTTATTAATTTTCTGAGTAATTAGCTGTTCATTTTTATGCCCACTCTTTTTAGCGTGCTTCCAACCATCTGCTCTATCTCTCTTAGTCATTAGTAAAAGATTTATCTAAGTAATTTATTACTGATTTTGCAATTTCTTCAGCTAATAATGGAGGAACAGCGTTACCAATTTGAAGATTTTTCTTAGCTCTTGATCCGTAAAACTGAAACCAATCAGGAAAACTTTGAAGTCTTGCCCCTTCTCTTGTTGTAAGAGCTCTATCTACTTTTGGATGAATGCACCTTGCTGAACTAGGAGTTCCAAAATTTCTAGTTATTGTTGTTGAAGGTTTTTTCCACCACAATCTTCCGTAACTATTTGTGTAACCTGATTTAGGTCTATATTCCTCAGGTATGTCGGCTTTTAAACCTCCTTCTGGAAGATGCATCATTGCATTTAATAATTCTTTTCCATGGTTAGCTGAATCCTGCTCACTTAAATCTTTCCGAGAATTCAGTCTCATTAACTTTTGATAATTAGTTTGAGGTTTTTTAAAATAACTGGATGACGATGAGTTAACTGGAATTTGAGGAAGGTCAGATAACGCATCTTCAAGAGTTAAATAATTAGTTTTAAAGAAGTCATCTTTCTTAGAGTTATGATGTGTTTTTTTTGGTAATTCAAATTTACTATCATTAATTAGTCCAACTACAAAAACCCTTTCTCGTATTTGGGGAACGCCATAATCTGCAGCGTTTAATAAATGCACTTCAACACTATAATTTAATGACAAAAAAAGTTCTTTTATTTCTTTTATTAGATTTCCTTTATTCATAGAAAGAAGGCCTTTAACATTTTCGTAAACAAATATTGACGGTCTTAAAGACTTTATTGCGCGATAATATTCTTTAAAAAGGATTGCCCTAGGATCATTTAAAAGTCTTTTCCCTGAAGTAGAATATGATTGACAAGGTGGTCCGCCGATCACAACATCAATATTTTTCTCTTTAGTTATCTCATCAAAGTTAATATTGGTTATTGTTTCTTGAGTAATAGGAGTGTCGGGAAAATTAAGCTTATATGACTTGCACATATCTCCATCAACATCATTCGCTAACACTGTTTTAAATCTTTTTGTATTTTCAAAGCCTAGAGTTAAACCTCCTACGCCACAAAAAAGATCAACAACATTATATTGTATATTTATTTTGCTTCTAGAGGAGCCCATGCAAGTAAAGTTTTATCATTAGAATTAGAATTTGGAACAAGTTTAATTCCACCTTCTTCTGCCATGGTTTTATAATCTAACCAAGAAACAACTGCCTCAATAGGCGTTCCAGGACCTGAATCAAAGACTAAAGGTCCATAAATATTTGCAGTATAAATAAGGTCTTCATCAGTTACCCTTTGTGTTTCCTCATGTCTGGCTCCAGCTGGCTCATAAAACCACATTCCGGGTCCATAACCTTCAGGAGGCCCAGCACGTACTCCTAATGCCCCACTTAGGACTAAGAAATCACTTGCTCCTATGTGAGTATGAGGTAAGGCAACACCATTATGTCTAACAATCATTGAAACAAACCCTGTTTCTTCACTTACACGTAAAAGTTTAAGCCCTACATCTGGCATAGTTGGCATTGTAAACCAAGGTACATCCCGTGTATCAACAAAATGTGGATGCGATAATTCCGAAGACAATACAGATCCAACATCGGAATCGACTAATGTTGCTGCATTGGAAGATGCGATTGCTAAAGGTTCACCTGGACCATCATAAGTTTGAGCTCCTCTTTCCCAGCATTCAGTGGATGAATTCGGAACAAGAGAAATATTCTTTTCTTTAGCAAGCTGCATTAAATCATTACCAGTTAAAATCGTTTTAAGAGATCCGTCTTCTTTTAAGAATACAACTGCACTATAAAAATTAGCCAGAACTTCAGCCTCTTCATTGGCTGTAATTGAATTTACTTTAGAATTAGCAGATATAAAACCCCATGTACCAGGCGCTAAAACACTTTCGTTTTCTTCCTGAACATAACTAAGTTGTCCAGATAAAACTAATAAATCCATACCACCTAAATAAATTGAACTAGGAAATGAACATCCTTGATCTAATTTAAAAATGATAGAAAACATACCACTTTCAGGGCTAACCCTAATAGGTTTTACATATAAACCTGATACATCCTTAATAGGAATCCATGGCATCGCATTAGTGTCTATAGACCCCTCAGCGCCAAGCGGATTGTACTCAGGATTAAAATTTTCTTTTTGTTCACTCATAATTATCTTCCCAGTTTTTTGAAGAGTATAGGTAGAAAATTAATACCTGTCAAAAAAAGTGAACGAACAAATTTTAATTATGAATAGTCTTTAAGCATTTTCTTAAGTTCAAGAGAATGCTGCTCTTCTTGTCCAATCATAGTTCGAGCATATTCCTCTAGATAAATTGAAGCATTTTCGACATTTTCAAGAAGTTTTTTATATAAACCTAATGCATGTTCCTCATGTTCTAAACTTTCTTTAAGTATATCTTCTATCGAGTGTTGGTTGCTTTCCACAATTTTAGAAATTTTCTGACTTGGATGCCCATCAAGTCCTGTTAATAATTCTCCTGCCTGTTGAGCATGAGTTAAAGATTCATTTGCTTGGGCCTGTAAAAACTCAACTATTGGTATTCGATTTGGACCCGAAACCATTAAAGAAGAATGTGTATATCTAACAACTCCAGCTAATTCGTACTCCATTATCTCATTTAGAATATCACAAACAATACTTTCATTAAGTTCTTCCATTTATTACTCCTATTCCTCTAATAAGTGGGCTTATAACATAGAAAAATATAGCTTGTCTGTTAATGCAATTTAATTGCAATAATTAGGATAGATTAAGCTGATCAATCCTTTTAGAAAAACCATAACTAAGCGAAAACATAGAAATAACGGATAAGAAAACTATAATTTTCTGAATAATTGCTTGATTTATCATTATATCTTTATTTTCCAAAGGATTTCCTCCAAATAACTGATAAAACACATAAGATGTTGTTAAAAAAAGAAATAAAGCTATTACAACTGAATATCTCTTTTCAAGAGGGCTCCGTAAAAAAACAATTAAATATAAAATTGATGCCGGTATCAAAAGCCTAAAAGAATTTAGTGCAAAAAATATATGAAGATCCAAATATAGATCATATGGAGTTAATCCTACTCCAGCAAAAAAACAAGAACCTATAAAGAAGAAAAAAGATCCTATGATAGCAAAAGCAAATGTTATTTTATCTTCTTTAAATAAAAGGGGAACAAATAAGAAAGAGATGCCAGAAAGAAAAAATAACAGCATAGATAAGTTAAATAATATTGAAGAAAAAAAATTATCATTTCCAGAGTGAGATTCTATTCCTCCTAAATCACTTAAGAAATTATGTGTAAAAGAATAACCTAACTGAGAGGGGTCATGAATGTTTCCACCGTGGTAAAAATAAACGGCAATAAAGAATGAGAGAACAAAAAAGATTGTAACAAATCTTATAACCTTAACTGTCCAAAATTTAATCATAGGAATTTAAAATACTTTACTGCATCTCTATGGCAGTTTTGAAAGCTTCACGATTACTAATTTTTTCAACATATTGTTTAAGGTGAACCATTTCATCAGGTACACAACCCATTCTATTGCCCATAAAACAAGAATGACCAAGCATCAAATCTGCTGCCGAAAAGTCGCCTATTAAATAATCTTTTCCTTCTAAAGTTTCATTAACTGGGGCTAAAGATTTTGTTAGTAATCTTTGAGCCTGCCCTAAAACAGTTTCATCCCTTCTATCAGGAGGTAGTAGAATAGTTTGTACAACTATTGTGTTAATTGGAGGCATGACCATCCCTTCACAATAATGAAACCATTGAAGATACTCAGGATATCTTTCATCATCTACAGATGGTTTTAAGCCTCCATTTTTATGCCTTTCTATTACATATTCTATAATAGCACCTGATTCATAAATTCTTATTTCCCCATCATCAAGAACTGGTATTCTACCCAAAGGGTGCCTTTTACGATGCTCATCAGATTTTAGATCTTTTGGATGAAAGGCCATATTATTAACCTCATATGGAAGAGATAACTCTTCTAGAAGCCAAATTATCCTCCCGGCTCTTGAATTTGGAGCAAAATGTACTTTAAGCATAATTAATTTCCCTTATTACAAATTAATAGATTTACAAAAAACTTTTATAAATTAGATTTAAGAGATTAATGTAAAATAAAATTTTTACAAATAATTTTATAGGAGGAATTAAATGGTTGGACCATTAAATCATGTTGGAGTTGCAGTGCCTTCAATAGAAAAAGCAGCTAAAACTTATAAAGATCTCTATGATATAATTGACATAACAGATCCAGCAGAAATGCCTGCACAGGGTGTACGATTTTGCTTTATAAATCTTCCTAATAGTCAAATCGAATTAATAGAACCTTTAGGAGATGATTCTCCTATTACTAATTTCCTTGAAAAGAATCCAAAAGGTGGACAACATCATATCTGCTTTGAGGTAGATGATATTAATATCGCTAAAAGGGAAATGGAGGAAAAAGGCGCTACTGTTCTAAATGAACCGCGAATAGGCGCACATGGTACTCCTGTTATCTTTATTCATCCAAAAAACACAGATGGTGTATTAATTGAGTTAATGGAATCTCCAAAAAGTTAACTGATATTTAATCTAAAAAATTCTCAATAATTTTATTTATATTAACTAATTTGAAATTCTGATTTACTTTCTTAGCTTGTAAGGAAACTCCATCTAATTCAAACTCATCCATATTCATGTCATCTTGAGCAATGAAAATTCCTTCACTAAAGTTTTCGTTTATTTTTCCGTAAAATATTTCAATACCATCTGTTCGTGATACCCCATCAATTTTTTTACTTTTATTAATGGAAAAGCTTCCTATAAATTCCTTATTCTGACTTACATTATAAACAGTAAAGTTACTGGAGCCTTGAGAAGAGGCAATAAGTAATTTTCCTTTAGGGTGATTTAATAAAGCAAGCCCTTCAGTGTCTCCATTAATATTACCATTGTATTTTATAGTTCTATCCAATGTCTCTACTTTATTATCATTAGGTTCTGCATCTATAAAATAGACACCAGAATCTTCATCTTCTTGGGCAAAATATAATATTCCAGATTCATCATCAGCAACACAACCTTCTGAAGTTGTTGAAGTCTTAATTTGTCTAACCATTTGAGTCTTAAGAGGAAAAAAATTAAGAACCCTATATTGATAAATTGATAAAGTTTCAATATCGCTTACAAAAATATAAGTTGATTTGGATATGAGGCTTTTATACATACAAAGTCCATATACACTTTCAAGTCCAGTTATGATTTCATTCTTATTTAAATTATCTATAAAGCCTTCTTCATTTATTAAGTATATAATTATTGAGTTATTGCTGCCATTTGAACCAGCTAAAATAGAAAACTTTTTCGCTCCAAAACTATAGCCGCTTCTACTATCAATATTGTTTACTCTTCCTGATGGAATAAATTGCAGCCTTTTACCGTCCATTGAAAAAGAGTGAACTCCTTCTTTTTTATCAGTACCAAAAATTACGCTTTTATTAGGATTGTTTAAATTATACCAAAAAGCAGGGTCATCAGCAGCATCACCACCTGTAAATACTGGTTCTGTTTCAACTTTAGGAGATATAACAATATTTAAAGCATAAATATTACAGCAAAAGAGTAATGATATTGTGATTGTAAAAAGTTTAATCATCATAAAATATTTTAAGAATAATTTCCTAAAAATAAACAAAATATAAAAAAAAGGGCAGCTTTAAAACTGCCCTTTGTTATTAATGTTAAGTAAATTTATCTTTGGTAAGATAATTTTAATGCAACAGTTCTACCTGGCTTAATATATGCATACCTATCACCAGCAAAACCAGCTTCAGTACCAGCACCGCCGCCTGTTGAAGGCGCATCAGAACCAGAAGTTTGGATATATTCATCACCAAGATTTCTACCTATCAAAGCTAATTTCCAACCATTATTTGGAGATGAAAGGTTTATACCAGCATCCCAAGTTGTATATTTAGGTTGAATCATACCTGGAATAGTATCGCTTAGTCTGTATTCGTCAGAATGTTTAGCATTTACATTAAAACCAAACTCAAGACCATTGCTTAAAGGTGTGTTGTAGTTTAACCCAAAGTTCATTCTGTTTTCTGGTGCTAAAGCCTTTTTACTGCCATTTAAATTTTGCAGTGTAAGGCCGCCGTCAGGAACATTACAACCCTCTGAAGGTTTTTGACCTCCAGCACAAGGACCAACAAATTTTACATAATTTGAGTCATTATATCCATAAGCAGCTGTTAATCTTAAACCATCAATACTTGGAGGAAGATAAGCAACTTGCAGTTCTAAGCCTCTAGATTCAGATTCTTCAGCATTTAGAGTTCTATAAGCAAATGTAGCAGCATTAAAGTAATTAAGTTGAAGATCATCATAAGAGTAATCATAAATATCAAAATTTACTTCAAGACTTCCGTCATTTAAAAGAGCTTTTACGCCAGCTTCAAATCCACTAACTTTTTCAGGTTGATATGTTATATCGGCAATTGGATCTGCATTTAAAGTACTGTCAATTGATCCATTATCAAAACCACCTGACTTCCAGCCTTCTTTATAAGCTAAAAAGTAAGTAAGTGTATCTGAAGGCTGATAACGGAAAGTTACCTCTGGAACAAAATCATCGAATGATTGATCTGCAGCCAGTGTTCTTCCTTCAATAAATAAGAAGCCAAAAACAGGGTTAACATAAGGTTGGATAAAATATGAATCTTTAGATTCATCAATATAACGTCCACCAGCTGTTAATTGCATGGTATCATTTATATCCCACCTTAATTCACCATAAACAGAGAAAGTTTCACCATCAGTTTCTGATATTTTATCATAAGCAACATATCTATTTGTTGGATCTGCAGCAGAATTTTCTGCACCAGCAAAAATTACTTCCTGAGCAAAATATCTTTCTGTTTCTTGCCAGTAACCGCCTAGAGCCCAATTAAGAGAACCTCCACCAGTAGATACAAGTTTTACTTCTAATGATGTATTTTCAAAATCATTAACTTCACCTGCAAAACAACTTGTGTTTGAATTGTAATCACAATCGATAACCCAAGCTACATTTTGCTCATGCGAATTTAAAATAGCTCTAAGTTGTGCTGTATCAAAATCATGAGTAAAATCTGCAGTATAAATCTTAGATTCATATGTCTCACCAAGCTCTCCGCCAAATTGGCCTGTTAATTCATAAGCGGCGGCAGGTACAGTAGGAATATTATTAAAGCCTGTGGCTCTATCTTTATTACACTCACCTCCAGTTGGAAGAGGACTTGGAACGCCTCCTGTATTTATCTGAGGAATATCACCAAGATAGCAATCAAATAGCTCAGCCATAGTTACTGAAGCCATTTTTTTATCAGCAAGACTTACTTTAAGTTTTAAAGTAGTTCTATCTCCTAGTTCTCCTTTAAGCGTTAACCTTTGGTAAGAATCTTCACTTGCAGGGAAATATTTAGTTGTAGGTTCAGGATTTTCATGGGCAGTAGGTGCAAATCCATTAGCAGCATCAACAGTGGTATAAGTTGTTGCTGTTGCAGTATTTTTGAACCAACCTTTATCCATTTCACTTTCATAAATAGCTAAACGAGCACCCCAATTATCACTAATAGGCCCTGAAACAACAAATTCATAAGTATCTGATTCATATTCAAATTCATGAGAGGCACTTGCTTTAAACTCAAATTCATCTCCGGGATCATTAGTCACTATAGCAACAGCACCTGCAGTAGCATTTTTACCAAAATAAAGAGCTTGAGGGCCTTTTAGAATAGCAACTTGATTAGTATCAAATAATCCTTCGTTAATAACTCTTCCTTGAGGGAAATAAACGCCATCTATCATAACAGCAACTGATTGCTCAATTCCTAAACTACCTGGACTAGATGCAATACCTCTAATAGCAATCTGAACTCCGCTACCACTGTTAATACGATTAATTTCAAGTGATGCAGAAGATGCCGCGATATCATCAAGCGAATTAATATTGAGATTTTCCATCTCCTCTTCGCCATAAGCTGTAATAGCAACAGGAATATCTCTAATTGATTCCTCTGTTGCACGCGCTGTAACAACAATCTCTTCAATATATGAAGATAAATTACTTGTGTTCGAATCTTGAGCATTAGCTACAAAACTAAAAACTACAGCAAATAAAAATAAATAAAATTTGTTTAAATAAACCATTAATTCCTCCCCGGATTATTGATTAGAAGTATATTTCCTAATACAAGTTGAAAAAAATAGCTAAAAACTTATAAAAAGTAAAATTTATAATTGAAAACATTGCAATTATTATTTTAAATATACAACATAAGAAAAAATAGGGGAAATAATGGGATTTAATGGCTCTGTCGAAGATAAATTAGCTATTCATGAATTAGTGATGGCTTATGGGGACGCTGTTACAAGGAAAGACTCTAATGATTGGGGATCTACTTGGTCAGAAAACGCTATTTGGAGTGTACCAAATTTTCCTGGCTTAGAAAAAGTAGAGGGAAGAAAAGAAATTGTTAAAAAATGGGAAGAAGCCATGGAAAACTATCAATACATTGTTTTTACCGCTCAGTTAGGCTCTTTAAATATCACTGGCAATGAAGCAGAAGGTACAACTTACACACTAGAGGTTGGAACAAATACAGAAGGTAAAAAATCTCAAATTCATGGACAATATTTTGATAAGTTTATTAAGCAAGATAGTGAATGGTATTTTTCTAAAAGGACATTTTCTATTTTACATGATTATTTAGAAGAATAATTTTAAGCAATATTTTCTGAAAATAAAAATAAAGGATACTATGAAAAAAGACCCTAAAAAAGAAAGAGCAAATAATGTAAGCGGATCAGCTAATGTATTTTATAATGAGGAAGTAAAAATTACTGGCGATCGTTACACATCTATAAATTTTATGGAAAAAGAAATGGATAAGATGTGGGCAAAGGTATGGAATATAGGGGGTTGGTGCAATGAAATACCGGAACCTGGGGATTATATAACTCATGAGATAGGAAGAGAAAGTATTCTAATGGTTCGTCAAGATGATAAATCCATTAAAGCTTTTCACAATGTGTGTCCTCATAGAGGAAATAGACTTGTTCATTCCGATAACGGCTCAGCACCTGATTTCACATGCACTTATCACGGCTGGAAATTTAATCAAAGCGGTACCCTTATTTACGCTCAAGATGAAGAAGATTTTCCTCAAGGAAATCCATGCGGAAAAATTAATTTAACAGAAATTCCATGTGAAGTTTATGGCAGTCTTATTTGGTACAATATGGATGAAAATTGCTTTCCCTTAAGTGGTTTCTTAGGTGAAGTTAAAAACTACTTTGATATGCATGATCTGGATGGCATGAAACGAGTATATTATAAGGTGTGTGAAGTTCCTTTTAATTGGAAAGCACTTAGAGATAATTTTAACGAATCTTATCATTTGCAAATGACACATCCTCAAATTATTGATTACTTTGATGATGATTATAAAAATACGGACTTTGAACTTTTTGATACCGGACATAATTTAATGAAAATGAAGGGTTGCTTACCCTCTCTTCGAGACAAAGGAACCTTTGAAATGAATGAGAAAATAGAAGCAGATTTAATCAATTGGAATTTAGACCCTAAAGATTTTGAAGGAAAAGCTCATAAAGCTAGAGAAGCATTACAAAAACAAAAGAGAAAATTAGGATCAAAACGAGGTTTTGATCATTTTGATAGAATGCCTGATGCCTGGTTAACCGATGCTTTTCATTTCAACATCTTTCCCGGCACATCTATAACTTTCACAGCTGAAGTTGTTTCTCTTCAAAGAACAGAGCCGCATCCAACTGACCCAAATAAATCAATATATGATCATTGGCAAATGGCTCTAAAAGCAAATGATTCTGATGATCCAGAAACTAATCCAACTATGCTAGTAGCAAGCCCTGAAGATTTGGTTGAATGGAAAGAAGTTGAAAAAAAAGTAGTTATATTTGGCGAAGAAACTCTAAGTGAAGTTGCGGATCAAGACC
>Ga0206683_10000892_pt1 | contig 20960 bp, 24 predicted proteins | sample M280m12015metaG_FD_155483 | JGI IMG/M metagenome (GOLD analysis project Ga0206683, IMG submission 155483) | Ammonia-oxidizing marine archaeal communities from Monterey Bay, California, United States - M2 80m 12015 | ecosystem: Environmental > Aquatic > Marine > Intertidal zone | place: USA...
GTCTTCTAAATACTTTCTATGCAAAGCTCGCATAACATACGACTTCCCTCTTCCTTCATTGCCCCAAATCAAATAAAAGTTAGATATAGAATTATCTTCTGTAGTATTACTTATAATATTTAAGAAGTCTTTAGTAGAGTCACAGCTAATAAAATTATCTAGGTTTATTGAATCATCTAATTGAACGTTTAAATGAAGTTGTTCAGGAAGCTTATTCATATGATTTTTCTAAATATGTCCCTACCTTCTTTATTTAAATAAGAACCCAAACTAAGAACTATAAAAATTAAAACTCCTGACATAGCAATCCACTCTACAAACCGAGGAAGGAAATTAAAAGAAGAGCCTATAAGGACTATTATGAATAATGCTATAGTCCATCCAGTGTAATGTTTACCCCACCTATTAGGTAATGCTTGATTGCTATCGAAGAGAAGCAGATATAACATTGATCCTATTAAGATAAGTCCATCCCTAGTCAACATGGTGTAAACAAACCACAAAGGTAATCTTTCAGAAAAAGCTAAAGCTAAAAGGGTAGCTAAAATAAGACATTTATCAGCTAAAGGGTCTGCAAATTGTCCAAATTCACTAGTCCAGTTAAATCTTCTAGCTAGATATCCATCTAAACCATCAGAAAGTCCTGCTACTATAAAAAGAACCAAAGCCATAAAATAGTTCCCCTGATAAATAGATACACTTATTGGTATTACTAATATAAACCTTAAGCCTGTTATTAAATTAGGTATAACTGATAACATCTTTAGATATCCAAATATTTGTATATTAGTTTTTTCTTCGAAGAGTCTTCTGACTGAATAAAACTTGAATTAATGTCCAAAAGGCTCTCTAAATCTTCTACATTCCCGTAGGTAGAAATTTCATAGACAATTGAAGCTTTATTAATACTCTCTAAATTTAAATCGGTAACGATAATCTGCGACCTAAGTTCTTCTGTAACTTTTTCAAGTGTATAGTAATCAAAGACTCCTTCTATAGAAACTCTACTATTTATCTTTTCCTTTTTGTTAACCACTAAACTTTTCCTTAAGTTGATACTATTAATTAAATTATTGAAGGTTCTATCTAAATTGTTAGCGCTGTTAGAAAGAGAAGAGAAACATTCTGCTTCTTCTAGCACTATTCCAAAATCATCCCTTATAAGACAAATAATCCAGTTTTCCAAACCATATCTCTTAATCGTATTATTCATAAATGCAGAGTAAGAAACAGAGCTTAATGAATCTAAATAGTTGAGATCTCTAAAATCTAAAATAGGATAAGCTAATTCAACAACCCGCTTTTCGGAGAGACTTGATAAATTTTCTTTAAGAATATTGCATGATTCTTTGTCAGCAGCATCTAAAAGATTTATAGAAGATTTGAGTTGACAGGGAATATAAGTCATAACGATTGACTCTTCAGATAGCCAAAGTGGTAATTGATTATCTGAAAGAAAATTTCTTATCTTATTTCCCTCAAAGAAGAAAATGGCATTAATAACTCCCTCAGAAGAATTAAGCTTGTATTGATTGATGTATTGTTCTGGGTTTCTATATAGCTTATTAAGCTTCCGATCTAAAACTACTGCGGTACTACCTGTTATTCTAACCATAAGGTTCTTTAATGCCTCTCGCATTCCTTCTTCAATAGATGCTTTGTCAGAGCCATTAAGTGCAATCTCAACTTCATAACTATTCTTTAAACCATAGACCTCTGAGCTTTCTATTAAAGAAAAAGAAAATATAAATATATAAATAATGAATATTTTTTTAATCATTTCTCATTTATTTCAGAAGTATTGTTCTAAGATTGTTAAAATAAGCTAAATTCAATTACAAGTCGATGACTTCAGATAATAAAGATCCACAATTAGACTATAAGAAATCGGGTGTAGATGTAGATGCTGGTTACGAGCTAGTAAAAAGAATCAAACCCTTCGTAAAAAAAACTAAAAGACCTGAAATACTATCTGGCTTAGGTTCATTCTCAGCGATAAGTAGAATTCCGTCACATATTAAGAATCCCCTTCTAGTTACTTGTACAGATGGCGTAGGTACAAAGATTGAGATAGCTAAGGCAGAAAATAAATTTGAGAACTTAGGGATAGATTTAGTGGCAATGTGTGTCAACGATCTGGTTGTTTGCGGTGCAGAACCTTTGTTGTTTTTAGACTACTACGTAACGGATAAATTACAGGTTGATACGGCCAGTAAATTAATAGAAGGAATAGCTGAAGGTTGCACAATAGCTAATTGTTCGTTGGTGGGTGGTGAAACAGCTGAACATCCAGGAAGCTTCCCAGAGAATAGTTTTGATTTAGCTGGATTTTCATTAGGGGTGGTTAATGAAGAAGAAATGATAGGAATGCATGGCCCAAAAAATGGAGATATCCTTATTGGCATTTCATCATCAGGTTTTCATTCAAATGGATTCTCTCTCATTAGAAAAGTCCTTGAAAACTATGAAATCTCTTTAGACGATGATATTGAGGGAGAAAGTTTAGGGACAATCTTGCTTAAACCAACAAATATATACGTCCAAGAAGTTCTAAATTTAAGTAAATTACTAAAGATTAGCTCTATTGCGCATATAACAGGAGGTGGTTTTTTTGAAAATATTCCTCGAATGCTAAATAAAAACCAGAAAGTTGATATAGCCTTTAACTTTAGTGACTGGCCTGCATATAAACACTTTAAATGGATCCAAGATGTAGCCAAAATATCTGAAGAAAATATGCTGAAAACCTTTAATTGCGGGATTGGATTAGTCATTGCCATCTCTCCTGAAGATGAAGAAATGGCACTAGGCACTATTAATCAAAGTTCTTTTTATGCAAAAACTATAGGTTCTGTTTATGAAAAACAAAGCAACGAACCTGAATTAAACTTTGTCTAAATTTATATGAAAACCTTTAAGGTGGCTGTCTTAATATCTGGCAATGGCTCCAATCTACAGGCCTTGATTGATAACTTTAAGAAAGAAGAAAGCATTATTGATATAAATTGCGTTATCAGCAATAAGGAAAGAGCATTTGGTTTAGAGAGAGCAAAAAAATCTTCAATTGATAATTATTTTGTAGATCATACAAAGTTTGCAAACAGAGAAGAGTTTGATCAAAGACTTATCCAAATCTTAGAGAATTACTATCCTGATTTAATTGTTTTGGCAGGTTTTATGAGAATATTAAGTGAAGTATTTGTTGATAAATATATGGGTAGATTAATTAATATCCACCCTTCCTTGCTACCAAAATATCCGGGGTTAGAAACCCACAAGAAGGTAATTGAGAATGAAGACACTCATCATGGAGTCACCGTACACTATGTTGACAAGACCTTGGATGGAGGGCCTATATGCGCTCGATCAGAAATAAAAGTAACGACAAAAGATGTCAATAACCTTGAAGAGCAAATCCATAAAATAGAACATCAAATATACCCTTTAGTGGTTAAGCAGATTGCCGATGGTAAAATAGTATTTAGAGACGGTAAGGTAATAAAAAAATGATCAAAGTATTCTTAACACTCGCCTTAATAACAAATATTGCAAGTTTTAGAGCTGAAGATGACCTTATAAAACCATCTACTGCTACTTTAGAAAGTAACGTAGGTGAAATGACAGTTGAAATGATTCAATTAGAAGATGGTAAGTGGAAATTAAAATCTTATCTTGATGGGGGAAGAATAGTAAAGAGAGAAGAAATTGAATATTTCTACTTAGAAGATAATTTTATTAGACCTATTGAATATATTTTCTCTCAAAGAATCCTTTTTAAGAAACATAATGCATATGCTACTTTTAATTGGGATGAATATGAGGTTAGTTATGTTGAAAAGCAAGAAGAAGGCTCAGTTCCTCTTGAAGAAACAGTTTTGGGCCCAAGTACAGCACAACTCCAATTACGTCTAGACTTTAGAAAGATGGATCTTAGCAATATTCCAAAATCTCTAAAGTACAAGGTTTATTGGAAAGGTTCTGTTAAAGAAAGGGTTTTTGACATACAAGATAATCAAGAAATGATAAAAACTCCTCTAGGTGACTATCTATCTTATAAAGTTTCTCGAAGATATGAATCCGGCGATAATAAATCGCAAGTATTTTGGCTTGCCCCAGATTTAGATTTCTCAGTTATAAAAATATTAAATGATGACGGGAAAAGAGAAGTGGAAATAAAGATAAAGTCCTTTAAAGAAACGGGCTAAGCTTTAGGTAAAGTAACTCCCTTTTGGCCTTGATACTTCCCACCCCTATCTTTATAACTTACCTCACACTCTTCATCGGATTCTAAGAAAAGCATCTGGGCTACCCCTTCATTTGCATATATTTTTGCTGGCAGGCTAGTGGTATTTGAAAATTCCAAAGTTACGTGACCTTCCCACTCTGGCTCTAAAGGCGTTACATTAACTATGATCCCGCATCTGGCATAGGTTGACTTACCTAGGCATATAGTTAATACATTCCTGGGAATCTTAAAATATTCTATGGTGCTTGCCAGCGCAAAAGAATTTGGTGGTATGACACAAACGTCATCAACAACATCTACAAAACTATTTTCATCAAAGCTCTTGGGGTCTACAGTTGCTGAATGAATATTGGTAAATACCTTAAACTCATTTGAGCATCTAACATCGTAACCGTAAGAAGAAGTACCATATGAAATAATCCTATTTTCATTTTCGTCTTCTCTGATCTGCCCAACTTCAAAGGGCTCTATCATTTTATGATCTTTAGCCATTTTTCTTATCCACTTATCAGATTTAATGCTCATTATTTATAATTTTTATACTTGCTAGTTAATGTATGATACTTTCTGAAACATTTTAAAAAAACATATATTTTTATGGATAAGAAATTATTTAAACTACTTCTGATAGCCCTATTTTCTACGTCTGCTTTTGCTAACAGCAATTCAGATATTAATCTTTTAGACTTGTATAAAGATTTACATAGCAATCCTGAACTTTCTTATAAAGAATTTGAAACGTCAAAAAAATTATCTCTAATCCTCGAAGGGTTAGGTTATGAAGTAACAAACGGCGTTGGAGGAAATGGTGTTGTAGCAGTATTAAAAAATGGTGAAGGCAAGACCGTTATGTTAAGAGCTGACATGGATGGGCTACCTGTTGAAGAAAAGACAGGTGCAAGTTACGCAAGTAGAACTAAGGCTTTAAATGATGAAGGACAAGAAGTCTTCACCATGCATGCGTGCGGGCACGATGTTCATATGACAGTACTCATAGGGGCGGCCGAACAACTAATAGAAAATATGTCTGATTGGAGTGGTATCTTAATACTCATCCTTGAACCTGCAGAAGAAGTAAGTGGAGGTGCCAGGAATATGATTAATGATGGTCTTTTCACTAGATTTCCAAGACCTGATTTTAATCTTGCGTTGCACGTTAGTTCAGGCATGGAAGCAGGGAAGGTTGGATATTTACCTGGATGGGCAATGGCAAATGTAGACTCAGTGGACATTACTGTAAAAGGTTTAGGAGGTCATGGAGCCTATCCTCATACTACGAAGGATCCTGTTGTTTTATCTGCTCAAATAATCTCTCAATTACAAACCATAGTTAGTCGACAAATTGCTCCTACAGACCCAGCAGTTGTAACGGTAGGTTCAATACATGGAGGAACCAAACATAATGTAATCCCTAATGAAGTAAAGCTTCAATTAACGCTTCGTTCTTATACGGATGAAGTTAGAAATAAGACTATTTCTTCAATTAAAACAATAGTTAGAGGAACTGCTATTGCAGCTGGATTGCCTGAAGAACTTTACCCTACAGTTACTCTTAAAGATGAATATACACCAGCAGTCTTTAATAACCCTCAATTGGTTGAGAAGCTTAAAAAAAGTTTTGAGAAATCTTTAGGTAAAGATAACGTGAAGAAAGTTTCTCCAGTTATGGGCGGGGAAGATTTTGGCATGTTTGGAAGAGTAGAACCAATTATTCCAACTGCCCTATTTTGGCTTGGTGCTGTAAATAAAAATATATATGAGAAAGCCATACGAGAAGATATCGTCCTTCCTTCATTACACTCAGATTTATTTCTACCTGATGCTGAACCTACTATAGAAACAGGAGTAAAAGCTATGACAGGAGCAGCCTTAGATTTATTTAATGAATCTTAAAGAGCCCCTAAGTGCCTAGGTTTAATAAATCTTGAAAGTATGTACGCCGTAATTAACCAGTTAATTGATTCGGCGATTATTACTAAAGCACTCCAAAGATAATCTACATCCGACCAAAATAAATCCACCTCATTATATAGAGCAAAAATACTTCCTAAGAAAAAGATAAACAATACTCTTTTCCTAGGTTTATCTAGCAGAGGCATAACTTTATTAAGTATCCAAGTTAAAACGAGTATGACAAAGAGCTTTAAAGTGAAACTAAATATGAAATCAAAAGAAGATAAATCAAGACTAGATATATCATTGGGTGCAAGACCTATAATGAAAGTTGAAGCTGCAAGATATAGCCCTAACAGTCCCATTAAGAAATTAACCGTTGTTGCTAGCAATATTCCAATAAAAATTTTCATTTAGACAAATCTTTCAACTCCACTCTACCACTAAAAGCGTGCATTATTGTACCTCTATCAACATATTCTAACTCACCGCCAAGAGGAACTCCTTGAGCCAGTTTAGTTAACTTCAAGCCATCTACATCTTTAAGATAATCATATATATAGTGGGAAGTTGTCTCTCCTTCTAGTGTAGAATTTGTTGCCAATATTAATTCTTTAACTTCTTCAGACTTTGCTAAGTTAAATAATTTAGCTAAAGCCAATTCTTCAGGCCCTATGTCATCAATTGGTGATAAATGTCCATGCAAGATGAAGTAGTTACCGTTAAATTGATTGCTTTGTTCTATTGCAAAAACATCAGATACGGATTCAACAACACATATATAGCTTTTGTCTCTCTTCTCGTTGGAGCATATAGAACAAAATTCGCTTTCAGTAAATATCCTACATTTCTTACACTTGCCAACACCTTCAATAGCCTTAGTCATTATTTCCGCAAGCATAATCCCGCCATCTCTATTTCTTTCTAATAAATGTAAAGCCATTCTCTGAGCAGACTTAGGTCCAACCCCAGGTAAGCATTGCATAGCTTCAATTAAACCATCGACTAGAGGACTAACTTTACTCATTCTGATTTTCTTGATTCAACTGTGGAGTCAATTACTTTGGCTCCAAATTCTTCTATTATTTTCTTAACCTTAGGATCATCTTTAATAGCTTTCTCTGCATCATCTTGTATTTTTCTTTTTTCTTTTGCTTTTATTTGATTAGGAGATCCTTCGTTAGATTCACCTTCTTCTAAAAAGATATTGCAATCTTCTTTGAAATAATCGGATAACTTTTCCTGTAATTCTTGTCTATGTTTTCCATTAAATAAGGTTAATTTTTCCTCTGGCATGGATAAATAAATAATTGAATCATCTGATTTTATAAAAGAACAATGGGACGCTAATTGTTTGGTGCCTGCATCAAGGTCTAGGTTAGTAAAAACTAAATTCCAATCGTCTATAGAAATGGTTAAATCTTTCTTGCTTCTGGTGTTTTGTTTTGGCTCTTCTAATTCTGATTTACTTTCAATTGACTTAGCTTCTACTGGAGTTAAATCTCCCTCAAGAGAAACTATTAATTCCTTTTCTAAGGTATTGTTTTTAATTACTTTTTCAACTTTTTTTTTAGCTTCTTTTACTTCACCAGGCAAAAATGAGACCATCCTTAATAAGGCCATCTCAAAACCGCTGGATAAGCTTGGTGCTATTTCCATATCCCTTTTTGCAAGTAGACCTATTTGATAAAGAACTTGGAGATCATCTTCAGATAAGATATCTGCAAGTTCTTTGAGGTCACTTCTTCTAATTTCTGTTTCATCTAAAACATCCTCTGATACCTGAGTAAAAGTTATCAACTGTATAGTTTCTAGAATTAGATCCATCAGTCTTAAATAATCTACGCTCATCTCAGAAATTCCTTTTAAAGATTGTAAAAGTGCAACAGCATCCTTTTTAGCTATAGAAGATAAAAGCGAATTAACATGATCAAAAGGAAGTGTACCTAGCATTTGAGCTATACCTTCATCGGTTAAGTCACCATTACAATAGGCAATAGCCTGATCTGCTATGGTCAAGCAGTCTCTCAAGCTGCCCCTTCCTGCCCTGCATATTTGTTCTACAGCTTGGGTTTCAAACTTAATTTTTTCCTCTTTCAGAATAAAACTTAATCTTTCATTAAGTTGACTGGGGGTTAAATTCTTAAGATTAAATTGCAAGCACCTAGAAAGAACTGTTGCTGGTATTTTTTCAGGTAAGGTAGTAGCTAGAATAAAAATTACGTGTTCTGGAGGTTCTTCTAAAGTTTTTAAAAGCATATTAAAACTTTGTGTTGAGAGCATGTGCACTTCATCAAGTAAATATACTTTGTACCTAGATGAGCTAGGCATATGCATGACTGTCTCTAATAACTGTTTAGTGTCATCCACGCCTCTACTTGAAGCTGCATCAATTTCTTGAAAGTCCATAAAACTTCCATCTGTTATAGATTCACAAGTTGAGCATTTATGGCATGGTTTGGAATCCAGTCCAGCTTCACAATTTAAGCTTTTTGATAGAATCCTTGCGATAGTGGTCTTCCCTACGCCTCTAGTACCACTTAAGACGTAAGCCTGATGAATTTTATTTTGATCAAGGGCGTTAGCTAAAGCTTGAACGACATGTTCTTGTCCAACAACCTCAGAAAAATCTTTAGGCCTCCATTTTCTTGCTAGTACTTGATAACTCATTATTTACTATAGAAGTATAGTTTATTAATAATAAAAATTAAGGACCTTATTCATTTTTTATAATTTGAAAAGCTTTATCAATGTCTTGGAAATCAAACCCTCTATAATTTAAAAACCTCTTTAATTTAAAAATGTCTTTAGTTTCAGTTGGCATATTCCCACTTACTTTCTTTTTTAATGCCTCTAAAGCAAACTCGGACCAATCAATCTCATTTGATAACGGATAAAAAATTTGATCTCCCACCCCTCTTTGTTTTAATTCGTTTCTGATTCTCAGAGGGCCGTAACCTCTATTTTTTCTGCTTTGAAAATAACTCTCCGCAAACCTTTCATCACTTAACAGACCATCAGCTTTTAATTTTTCTATCTCTTCTTCAAGAAGTTCTTTAGATTCAACTCTAGGAGATAATTTTTTAAAAATCTCTCTCGAAGAATGTTCTCTTCTAGAAAGGAAATCCATGATCTTCAAACGGATGGATTTTGAATCTTCAAGGATTTTCATTATCAAGAAGTATATGCTTTCTTAAATTTTTTGTAAGTATCAAAAGATAGATATAATGAGTTAAATCTATGACTCAATTAGCTTACAGCAATAGACCTTATTTTGACCACGGCGCCATAAAAGAGATCTCTATTGTTTTAAAGAATCTAGGTATAAAGAATCCTTTAATTTGTACCGACCCAGGTCTTGCAGAAATAGGCATGATTGACCAATTAAGAAGTCAGATATCCAATGAAATATCCCCGTCGTTTTATGACCAAACTCCTGCCAATCCTACTGAAGAGGCTGTAGAAAACGCCTTAGAGATATATAAAACAAAGGGTTGCGATGGAGTTATTGGTTTTGGAGGTGGGTCTAGTTTAGATTTAGGAAAATCTGTAGCTTTAATGGCCAATCATGAAGGTAAAGTAGTTGATTATTCTATTAATGAAGGTGGCTTGGAGAAAATAAATAAAACAATACCTATGATCGCTATACCTACTACTTCGGGTACAGGAAGCGAAGTTTCATCCGGTGCAGTAATCATCATGAAGGATGGAAGGAAATTAATCTTAGCTAGTGAGCATTTAAGGCCTGCAGCGGCTATATGTGATCCTGAATTAACAATTGGATTGCCACCAATACTTACAGCTGGATCAGGAATGGATGCTTTAACTCATTGCATAGAAGCAATAATGTCTCCTGTTATTGATCCTCCTGCAGAAGCTGTTGGTTTAGATGGCGTAGAAAGAGTTATAAGGGGAGAAAATCTTAAAAAAGCTGTTAAAGATGGAAATGATAAAGAGGCTAGATGGAATATGATGATGGCTTCAACTGAAGGAGCTATGGCCTTTTCTAAAGGTCTTGGGGCGGTGCATTCCATGAGCCATGCTTTAGGTGCGGATCAAGAATTGAGATTACATCACGGAACTCTTAATGGGGTTATTCTTCCTACCATACTTCGATTCAATAAAGACCATGTAGGAGATAAATACTCAAAGATTGCAAGAGCAATGGGAAAACCTGAGCCAACTGATTTAGCCATAGAGATTGAAAAGTTAAATGAAGAGATAGGTCTACCTTCTGGGTTAAAAGACATGGGTGTAACGGAAGATATGATTCCAGGTCTTGTTGCTCACTCAATGACTGACCCGAGTAATGCAACAACTCCTAGGTTGCCCACACAAGAAGAATGGGAGAAGCTTTTTATAGATGCGATGTAACTAAATTATTTATCTGAAAAGTCAGCATCATCAGATTTATCTTTTTTTTCTTCATCTCCATAAGGAATATATTTAGACCATTTTGGTCTATTGCTTCTATCAGTTTGTTTCTTTGAAGCCTTAAATCTAAGTAGATAAAAGAATAATAAAGCCGATAAAATTCCAAGGACTGCTATAAAAGTATTCAAATTCTAACTACCTTGATCTTAATTTCATTAGAAGCCTTAGAATCTCTATGTATAGCCATATCAAAGTTGCTACTAAAGCCATAGCACCAAACCACTCCATATATTTTGGAGCTCCTTGCTCATTAGCCTGCTCAATAATATCGAAATCTAGAACAAGATTTAGTGCTGCTATAGCTACAACTAATAGACTTATACCAATTCCCATCCAGCCTGTGTCTGTAAAAATTGAAAACGAACTACCTGTAAAAAGACTAAATATAAAACTAAAAAAGTAAGTAAGAAATATGCCTAAAGTTGCTGCAAATAGAATTAAAACAAAATTCTGTGTTGGTCTGATAATCCCGGTTTTATATGCAAATAATAATGACGCAGCTACAAAGAAAGTTAATGAAACCGCCTGTATTACTATGCCCGGAAACAATGCTTCAGCTTGTTGAGATATAACACCAATCATAAAACCCATGCCAATTGCGTAAATTGGTCCTGCTTTAGGGGCTAAATGTGGTCTTGGATTTATAATCCAACCAATAAAAAAGAAATAAAATCCGAATGTTGATATTGCTGCTATTACTCCAGTAAGCACTCCTATAGATGAGATTAAAGACATTAATGGTCCTTGAAAATTCCAACTTATAGCCGCAGAAAGAACAGTAAGAAACAGTAAAATTCCTGTCTTGTTAACTGCCCCTTCTAGAGACATCCTTTCTCCAGAAGTAGTGGTTTCCTGAAAAGCCGATGATCTAATAATAGGATTTCCTGATCTGCCGAAAGTATCTAACGCTTGATGTTTTGACATTTTATTAAATTAAAAAGTTATTTATTTGAATGATATTATCTATCTGCAAATTTACAAATACAAGGATAATAGAAATTCATGATAAAAAAATGGAATAAAATTTCTTCTAAATATTTAATTGAAAATAAAATCTTTAAGTTAAGAGAAGATAGAGTCATCTCTCCAAAAAAAGAATCGGAACATCCCGTCTGGGTAATAGATACCCCTAATTGGGTAAATATCATCCCTATTACAGAAAACAATGAAGTAATTCTTATCAATCAGCATAGATTCGGAACTGAGCAACTTTCATTAGAGGTTCCTGGAGGAATGGTAGATGAAGGAGAAGATCCCAAGACAGCTGCTATTAGAGAACTTTCAGAGGAAACGGGCTACACCAGTTCTAAGGTTATTGAAATTGGTAGAGTAGAATCTAACCCTGCCCTGATGTCTAACCACACATATTCCTATCTAGCTTTAAATGTATCTCAAACTGAAGAACAGAAATTAGATGGTATGGAAGATATAGAGATCTTAAAAAGACATATAGATGAGATTCCTTCATTAATTGAAAAAGGAGAAATTGAACACGCTTTGGTAATTTGTGCCTTTTATTTCTATAACCAATATTTATCAAAGGGGCATTAAAGTTTTATACTCTACTTAGTAATGACAGAACCTTCTCAAGACTCGGTAAAAGGAAACCTTTTATATTTTTCTCCAAGCGAGCAGGAACCTTCCTATTTTACCGATTCTCTCTTATATATTTGCGATCATGGTGATTTGGGAGCACTTGGACTAATCATTAATAGACCTTTAAATCTTAAGCTCAAAGATCTATTCAATAGCATGAAAATCGTTGAAAACTCAAAAGCAGAAGGAAATGTTTATATGGGTGGTCCTGTTAACCCAGGAGCTATTTTTATTCTGCATTCTTCTGAAAAAAAATGGGACTCAACAATGGAAGTATCAAAAGACATTTCTTTAAGTACTTCAGAAGATGCCATTCAATCTATTGCTAATTGTGAAGGACCTGAGAGCTATCTAATGACTTTAGGCTATTCCGGTTGGGGGGTTAATCAACTAGAGACTGAACTTATAGAGAATGCGTGGGTGGTTATTCCTGAAAATAAAGATGTTATTTTTAACCCAGACCCAAGTAAACAGATGGAAGAGCTATCTAAATTCGTGGGGTATGATGTTAGGATGATTAGTCCAGATTTTGGAAATGCTTAAATGATTAAAATTAGACTCTTTTTATTACTAATTTTTATTGTAACAATAGGATGCTCAAGTTCAGTTAGTGATTTTGAAGACAAGATTGAAGCCAGAGTTGCGGAGAATAATGGCGAAATGTCTGCTCTAGAAATAAAGGCAGCAGCCATTTACTTAGATGCTTGGAGTAAAAAGGATTTTTACCAAGGAGATATAGATAAGTTTAAAGAAGCAGACAAAGGCACTTCACCCGCTAAAGACTTAATACTTTTCACTGGAAGTTCTAGTATAAGATTTTGGAGCACTCTTAAAGAAGACATGGCTCCTCATAATGTCTTAAACCGAGGTTTTGGGGGGGCGCACATAGCGCATGTAAACTATCACTTTAATGAAATAGTAAAACCCTATAAGCCGAAAGCCATTGTCTTCTTTTGCGGCACTAACGATCTATCGGCATTTAAATCTCCGAAGAAAACTTTCAAAGACTTTAGTAAGTTCTTCTCAATGGTAAAAAATGAATTACCTGGAACCGAACTAATAGTTATAGGTGTGAAACCCTCTACAGCTAGAGCATATCTCATTCCTGAAGAACAAGAGTTCAATAGCCTAATCTCTAATCTTGCTGAAGAAGAAGACCTATTGTCTTATGTAAGTGTATGGAACCCAATGCTTACCAATGAAGGTAAAGCTAACCCTGATCTTTTTGTTGATGATGGGCTTCATATGAACAAAAAAGGCTATGAGATATGGGCCAAGTTAGTAAAACCTGAATTAGATAAACTTAATCTTTAGGAAGAAGTCCCAGCATCTTATAACCCAAGAAATCATCAGATATCTTACTCTTGGGAGCACTGGGAACGGATTCTATAGGGTATGCTAATGGTGTTACTTCACTCTTAATAACTTGACCTACTTCTATACCCGGCCTATCTACACTAAAGTGGAATTTATCGTCACTTCTCTTGCTACCATCCTCAAAGAAGATAACTGTATGGACTATCCTATCTTCACTTGAATCATTTGATTTAGCTCTATGGAAAGTTAAACCATGATGAAAAGACACGTCTCCTAACTTTAGATTCTGATAATCCACTTTGATATCTTTTATTTGCGGAATATCTCTAAGCTCTGAATCATCAACTTTTCCTGAAAAGATATTTATATATTGGCCCTCTTTTACTTTATGGGATCCAGGATAAAAACCTAATTGACCGTTCTTCTCTGATATGTTGCAGAAAGGGATCCATGCAGTAATAGTGTTGGTTTCTTTTATAGGCCAATAAGGCTGATCGTGATGAGGATCAGTCTCTCTACCTCCAGCTTCCTTAATTAATGCCTGATCATGCCAAACTCTTAATTTGCTTACACCTAGTAAGTTTGAAGCGATCTCACCTAACCTTTGATCAAAAGTCAGTTCTCTTATTACTGGGTAATCTTCCCACAAATTCTGGCATTGAATAAAAGATTGTTCGTATTCGCTCTTATCTTCTAAAGACCTCAAATCATGTTGTTTCCTTTCCTTGATGGCATCTTTAATGACTTCTCTGTAAAATTCCATTTCTGATAAGTTAAAAACATCAGGAACAGTCACGAAACCTTTTTCTTTAAATTGTTTTATTAAATCTTTACGCATGCTCAAAAAACTAAGAACAGTTAAATATAAGAATAGTATAAAGCTATTTTTATTAATCTGCGTATCTCTCATTTCCACTCAAGCCCTTGGAAGTAATATCGTTGATGCCAGTGATTCAAGAATTGAGATGCTTACCGAGTCTAATTCAATGAAGCCAGGGGATGAGCTCCTTGTAGGGTTTAAATTTACTTTGAATCCAGGATGGCATACTTATTGGGAAAACCCTGGAGATGCAGGAGAAGGAGCCTCAATAAAATGGAATTTACCGAATGACGTAAAAGCCTCGGAAATCTTATGGCCTGGACCTGAAAGAATCCCGGTAGAACCTTTGATGACTTTTGGTTACGAGGATGAAGTAGTGCTGCTTACCAAAATATATACTTCAGAGACTACAACTATTCCTGTAACTTTAAATGCGCAGGTTAGTTGGTATACCTGTAAAGAAATATGTATACCTCAAGAAGCTGAGGTTAGCTTCCCTATAAATTTAGGTAATAAAACTTCTTCTGCATCAAAAGATCTTTTAGAGCAGGTTCTAGATCAGGTGCCTGTGCAGTTTAATGGTACTTATAGAGTTCAAAAGCTTGATGATTCGTACGTTCTTCAAGGTGAACTTGAAAATATGGATCAGTATGACTCTATGTATTTCTTTCCTAAAGACTACGGTTTAACAAACTACACTGAAAATCAGCTCTACGAGATAAATAAAGATAGCTTTAGTCTTCAAATAAAAGCTTCAGAAATAGAAATTGAAAATAAATCTTTTGAGGGAGTTGTAGCTCTAAATAAAAACGAAGAAGTAACTTTTATTGAAATTGATTACCCCTTGGTAACAAAAGATACATCTAAAGAATTCAATATCTTAACTTTAATTGTCTTCGCATTCTTGGGGGGCTTAATCTTAAATGTAATGCCTTGCGTATTCCCGATACTTTCGATAAAGATATTAAGGTTTATTGAGCAAAGTAGAGATTCGACCTATAAGACCCTACAACAAGGTTTACTTTTCTCTCTAGGAGCAATCATTAGCTTTTTAACAATTGCGGCTTTATTAATCGCATTAAAATCTGGAGGAGAGTCCATAGGATGGGGCTATCAATTACAGTCTCCTGTTGTTGTTTCGTTATTGTTTTATTTGTTCGTAGTCTTAGGTTTCATTTTCATGAGCAATATAGTGTTAGGAAGTGGTTTGGCTAGATTAAGCTCAATATCTTTAAATAAAAGTGACTCTCTTGAATCTTTTCTAACTGGAGTTTTGGCTGTAATTGTTGCCTCCCCCTGCACAGCTCCATTTATGGGTTCTGCAATAGGCTTTGCACTTTTACAACCTAGTTTTTATTCTATTTTAATCTTCCTAGGTCTTGGTATAGGATTCTCACTTCCTTACTTAATCTTAAGTGCAAAACCTTCCTTGCTTAGTTTTCTTCCTAAACCAGGTCAATGGATGGAAACTTTTAAACAATTTATGGCTTTCCCCATGTGGGCTTCGGCACTCTGGCTTTTATGGGTCCTTAGCAATCAAGTGAATAATCAAGAAGTTATACAGGTCTTATTAGGGGCTTTGTTGATTACAACAGGTCTATGGCTAATTGAAAAAAATAACTCAGAAAGGGATTGGGTAAGGTGGTTAATGCGTCTTCCGTTTTTATTGTTATTTATTTTTTCTTTATGGTTAATTCCTACGTCTTACAGTGACTTGGATGAATCAAAGCAAGATCAACTAGCCTACACACCTCAACTACTTGAAGATTTAAGAAAAGAAAATTCTCTAGTTTTTCTTAACTTCACTGCTGACTGGTGCATAACTTGCAAAGTAAATGAAGCAGTAGCCTTGAAGACCTCAAAAGTACGTAAATTAATATCTGATAAGAATATAACTTATATGGAGGCTGACTGGACTAGGAAAGATCCAATTATTTCATCTACTTTGGAACAGTACGGAAGAACTGGTTTACCCTTATATCTCTTGTTCCCTTCAAAAGGTGACCCCTTAATCTTGCCTGAAATACTTACTGAAGATATATTATTATCGTACTTAACTGAGGTTCAGTGACATGAAAAATTTTTTATTAACAATTTTATTTATATTTGCTCAAACAAGTTTCGCTTTTATTGCAATGGATTCTGAAGCGCCTAACTTTGAACTTACAGATACTTATGGGAATAAAGTTTCATTAGAGTCTTTTAAGGGTAAGAAAGTAGTCCTTGAATGGACAAATCACGGCTGTCCATTTGTAGCTAAGCATTACAAGACCAAAAATATGCAATCTACTCAAGAATTAGCAAAAAGTGAGGATGTTGTGTGGTTGAGCATTATTTCTTCAGCTCCGGGCACGCAAGGATACGTTACCAATGAGGAAGCTAACAATTTAACAACTACTCGAGAGGCATCTCCGGCACATGTCTTACTTGATCCAACTGGTAAAGCAGGAATGTTATATAACGCAAAAACAACGCCTCATATGTACCTCATATGTATGTCATCAATGAAGAAGGCCTTCTCAAATACCAAGGTGCAATTGATGATGCGGGAGGAAGAGGTTTTATGTTTAAAGACCTGCAAGAAGCTAATAACTACGTAAAGAAGGCTATTAAGGAATTAAACCAAGGAAAAAGGGTATCTGACCCTATAACCAAACCATACGGGTGTTCAGTAAAATACGCTGGATAGATTCTTTATTCTGGAGCTTTAAATACAGATCCTAGTTTTTGACCTAAGGACATATCACCTGAGAACTTAACTTTTCCTTGCATAAAAGCACCCATTGCTGCTTGCTGATCTCCCGAGAACACTTTTTCCATTGTCTCTTCACTGTCAAAAGTTAAAGACAAACCAGGATTATCATGTTCGCCCTCTTCTATGCTTAATGAACCATCATTAATATCAACAAAAAAGTTTGTTAAATCTTCAATATTAATTTGAATTGTTGCTTCAACGCCTTTAGCGCCATCTGAGTCAAAAGCTGTCTCAAGACCAGTTTTTAGTTCTTCGAAAGTTGCCATATTTATTCGTCCTATGATTAATTTTATCTAATCTTCTCAAAATTACTTCTATTAAACTAGGGAAAATTAAAAATTAATCCTAGAATAAGCTTGATATGGAGAAATTTGGCACTGAAGGAAGAGATGACATTGATCGAAAGTCAAAAGAAGAATTCTCTTCTGCGGTTAATAAACAAACAGGAAGAGTTCCTAAAAAGCTCGTAAATGAAACTTCATTTATTTCAACTGAACATAAAAAGTCCTGGAATGATGAAGGTTTTATTCTTCTAAAAGGTTTTTGCTCTGAAAAATTTTGCGATGATTTAAATCAAGAAGTCATTGAAATCATACATTCTATTATTAAAGAAGAAGATGGATTTAGTCATGCTTATGCTGGAAATGGTCACTTGGCTATAAGAGAAATGAAACCCAACAAAGGTGCAATAAATATAGAAGATGAAATTTCGAAATTATTCAGAATTCATTCAACTGGTATATTTAAAGACTTCATTTTTAGGCAAGACTTGTTAGATATATTGGAAGATTTATTAGGAAGTGACATTGATTGTTTTTTAAGTCAGTTTATATTCAAGAATCCTGGTGCGTGGGGCCAACCTTGGCATCAAGACTCCTCTTATTTTCCCTTTGATAAAGAACCTCAAGTGGGGGTTTGGATAGCTACTAGCAAAGCTACTTTAGAAAATGGTTGCCTGGTGATACTTCCTGAATCTCATCTAGAACCACTTCATGAACATTTACCTGATGAAAGGGAAAATTCCAACTATGGTTATACTGAAATTAAAGACCATGATTTTTCTAAAGAAATCCCAATGCTTCTAGATAAAGGAGACGTGTTGATATTTCATAGCTTCTTAATGCACAAATCGTATGACAATAAGTCTTCAAAAAGAAGAACTGCTATGGTCTATCATTTCGCAGAAACAGGCACAAATTTTGGTGACGTAGATAGTCCAACCAATGAATGGATTTCAGTTAGAGGCAAAGGCCTAATTCATGAGTAAAATTCTAAAGCTTTTTGGTTACCTTCTTCTGTTTATATTTTTTATTTTTGCATATGTTCTAATTTTTTCATCAGGACTGGTTGGCAAGTTACCTCAAGATAATAAAGTGATCGAATCGCCTCGACCTCAAATAAAAGATTCTGAAAATACTAATCAAATCTTCTTTGGAGACTTGCATGTACATACAACTTTTTCACAAGATGCATTCTTATTTAGCCTTCCTGTAGTTCAAGGTGAAGGTGCACATCCTCCAGCGGATGCTTGTAATTTTGCAAGATTCTGTTCTTCTCTCGATTTTTTTTCAATTACAGATCATGCTGAAGGCCTTACTAAGGAGATGTGGGAAGATACAATAAAATCCATCAAGAATTGTGATGCTGTATCTAATGATGATCAAAAAGATCTTATAGCCTTCGCAGGATGGGAATGGACACAGATGGCTTCAACTCCTGAAACGCACTATGGGCATAAAAATGTAATTCTGAGAGATTTGGATAATTTACCAGAAAAACCAATAGGTGCAGGTTTAACTGGGTTGGATTTAATGATTAAACATTACGCGGCTCCTCTTCTCCCTTTAATAGTTGATTTTCCACCGGAGCAGATAGACTTTGATTTTTTAAAGTATAGAAGCACGACTTACTCAGAACCATTTTGTGCTGATCTTGAGGACGAAAAGGGTATTAATTGCAAAGAAAAAGCTGAAAATCCGAGACAACTGTTCAATCAACTCGATAAACTAAATCTAGAAGCTTTGGTTATACCTCACGGAACTACATGGGGTATTCATTCACCTGCTGATTCTAACTTAAGTTTTCAATTATTGGACGACCAGCATGATCCTGAAAAGCAAAGGTTAATAGAAGTTTATTCTGGCCACGGTAATTCAGAACTTTTTAAGGATTTTAAACACGCCAAGAGAATTAGCGATGGTTCGTATATATGTCCGGATCCAAATGATGATTTTGAACCTTGTTGTTGGAGAGCTGGAGAAATTGTTAAGCAAAGATGTGAAAACGAAAATGAAGAATCTTGCTTAGCTGAAGTTGAAAAAGTAAAAAAAGACTTTGCTAACAACGTTTCTGGACTTTTAAGATTTGGGTTAGTTGAAGACACTTCTCCAGAAGATTGGATGCAATGTGGTCAACTTAAGAATGAATTCTTACCAGCATATACTTACAGACCCGGAATGAGTGCTCAAGCAGCTCTTGCTTCTAAAATCGAAGAAAAAGGTGTATTTAATTCTTTCAAATTAGGTCTTATCGGCTCAACAGACAATCATAAAGCTAGAGCTGGTTCAGGCTATAAAGAATTTGCAAGGAAATCAATGGGAGATTCTTGGGGAGCAAAAGATAACTTAACTTGGCTATTACCTCCTGAAAGAGGAGCTTCCTTCTATTCGACTGGAGGTTTAGTGGCCGTTCATGCACCGAAGCTTGAAAGGAATGCAATATACAATTCCCTTTATGAGAGGGAGGTGTATGCAACTTCGGGAGAACGCATATTGCTTTGGTTTAACTTACTGGAAGGTGAAAAAGGAATAACTCCAATGGGAAGAGAGAGAAATGTATCGGAGAGGCCTCAATTTGAAGTCACAGCCATCGGCTCCTTTAAGCAAAAGCCAGGTTGTCCTGACTATAGTCACAGCCATCGGCTCCTTTAAGCAAAAGCCAGGTTGTCCTGACTATGTTCATACCGCTATGAGTGCAGAAGAAATTTCTAGATTATGCTTGAATGAGTGTTATAACCCGAGCAACGAAAGAAACAAGATTGATAGAATTGAGATTGTTAAGATCACTCCAACTTCTGAGTTAGATTCTATTTCTAACAATATACAAGATCCTTGGAAGGTATTTAATTGCAATGACACCGGTGAAGGTTGTTCAGTTAACTTCTTTGATGATGAATACGTTTTAAATAATAAAAGCTCTTTGTACTACGCTAGAGCCATACAAGAACAAACTAATATGGTTGGAGGTGACCCATTAAGGTGTGAACTAAATGATGTAGGTGAATGTATAAAAATTAGACCTTGCTATGCCAGTGGGCCCAATTTTGACCCAAATGACGATTGCTTAGCGCCTGTTGGAGAAAGAGCTTGGTCTTCTCCTATTTTCCTAACTCATCCAATGTCTATGTATTAATGTTATGATGCGCATCGTGATGCAAGAAAAACTACATGGATTTTAGCGGTAGTCATATTCTTTCCATAGATCAATTCAGTCGCTCTGATGTCGAGAAATTATTTGCTATAGCTGATAGTTTAGAACCCTACTCTTCAAAAAATAAAGTTACTCGTGTACTTGAGGGTGCAATCTTAGGCAATATGTTCTTTGAACCTAGCACAAGAACAAGAATTAGTTTTGGCGCCTCTTTTAATCTATTGGGCGGGAATGTAAGAGAAATAACTGAAGTAAGTTCTTCATCTCTTGCAAAAGGAGAGTCTTTGATTGATACAGCTAAAGTATTAAGTGGATACAGTGACATAATTGTAATGAGGCACCCGGAAGAGGGTTCGGTCCAAAAATTTGCTGAAGCTAGTAGAGTTCCAGTAATAAACGGCGGAGATGGAGCAAATGAACACCCTTCTCAAGCCTTGCTAGATCTATACACAATAGGCAAAGAACTATCT
>Ga0206683_10000896_pt1 | contig 20907 bp, 19 predicted proteins | sample M280m12015metaG_FD_155483 | JGI IMG/M metagenome (GOLD analysis project Ga0206683, IMG submission 155483) | Ammonia-oxidizing marine archaeal communities from Monterey Bay, California, United States - M2 80m 12015 | ecosystem: Environmental > Aquatic > Marine > Intertidal zone | place: USA...
CTGAGGACCCCAAAGCGAAACGAGAAGAAATAGAAGCACGTTTAGAAGCGATCGCTTCTCCCTTCAGAAACGCTCACGCCATGGACATCGAGAATCTGATTGACCCACGAGACACGCGACCCTTGCTGTGTGAATTTGTGCAACAAGCTCAAAGCGTTCTACAAACCCAACTCGGACCCACAGCAGGCGCCTCTTTCAGGCCATAGACCCACTATTTCTTAACGGTGTCTTTCACAGGTAGCTGCGGCGTAAACGCATGGATCCCCACCGCTGGTCTTGAGTGCTGTGGTCAAGTAACGGCAGGGATCCGTGGTTTCCCCTTCGAGAGGGGCGGGGAGACCTATGGGGGGCCTCTTCTCTAGTGGTAACGCGGTTTTGCTACGCGGTAGCGGATGGGGCTACTCATGGTTGACTCTCATGCCCACTCTCATTCGGAGTTGACGGTTACGTGGCCCTCGCAACGACATATGACAGCGAGGAACCACGGATGGTGATCAAAACAGCCGAAATGCCCCGCAAGGGAAGCCTTCTAAGCCGTTTTCAGTCACACCCGAAGAGGGTTTAACCGATGTGATTCAAAAAATGGAGCCGAGCCAAAGCAGCACAGTAATCAACACCACTTGGATGATCAGGCGGATGATGTGTGCGGTCGTGCTCAAGACGCTCCCGTTGAAGGGCACATCATTCAAGTACATGTTCAGATTGGCTAAGGACATCAACACCACGAGAACAACGAGGCATCGAGCCGACAAAGGTCTAGTGGCTGGAATCATTATCCCCAGCCCCAAGGCAATTTCTAAGACCCCACTGGAGTAGGTCCAAAACGCTGGTGTCCCGAGATAGCTAGGAACGATTTCATTAAAAGCCTTGGGGTTTATGAAGTGCTGTATGCCGATCCAGAAAAAGGTCAAGCCGAGTAAGGCCCCAGTGACGTTTCGGGCAACATTCATAAACGGATCTCAATGTACCGCCACTTACCGGGATAGCTCCCCTCCAAAAATAGAGAAGACAGCCACAATCAAGAATCCGGTAACAACTCCGACCTCCAAGATCGTGGCAGCGGTCAGAACAATCTTGGTGGCCGTTGCTGCATGCCGTTGATTCGCGTCTTAGCTACCTGGTAGGCCTTTGGTCTCAGTTGCTAACTAAGGAGAGTGGAACGTGGCGAAGGCGTACGCAATAGGACTGCTGAAAATTAATGATCCCGAAGCGATGGGTCCGTACCTGGAATCTGTGGAGAAAACAGTCACCGATCACGGAGGTCGTTATCTTGTTCGAGGAGGCACACAGCACTACACAGAAGACGACCCGAACCCCGTGGCAGTAGTGCTTGAGTTCCCCGACAGTGACTCAGCAATCGCTTGGAAAAGCTCAGCTGCATACCAGGACATCTTGCCTTTCCGTCTGGATAATTCCGAGGGGCCTCTCGTCATTTGCGATGGTGTTTAACCACCTTGCCTATGTGACTTAGACAGAGGGCCGCCCACAGGGCGGCCTTTTGTCATTTCATAATGTCAGCGGGTTAGTTGCTCTCGGAAGAGTTGGTTTTGCCTATCAGATAGACAGCCAACGCTGCAACGGGACCCGTTGCAGCCGTAATGAACCACGCTTTTTGGAAGGAGCCGAGATCTGTGCCTTGGCCGACGACGGTAATGAGTGCAGCGATACCGATTGTTGCGCCAACTTGCCGACCCACCTGGTTGAGCGAACCGCCAACCGCGAATTCAGCTGGGGGGACCTCACCCACCGCAGCTGCACTCACAATAGGGAACGTTGTCGCCACCCCAATCGCAACCAAGATCGACGCTGGTAACCAAAGAGCCCAGTAATTCGGGGTTTCAGTAACAAAAAGGGCATACATCAGTACGCCTATTCCCCACGAGAAAGAGCCTGGTACGGCGATGCGGCGCACCCCATACTTTGTTCCGAGTTTTCCGATTAACGGGGCCATGAGCGCCACGAAAAGCGGAAGTGGGGCGGTAGCGAGGCCGGCCGTGCGAATCGAATAACCCCAGCCTTGGGTGAGCCACAAAACATTGACAAGCAGCGATGCTGAAAGCCCCGCCGACTGGACAGCGGTCGCAATGTTGGCCATTGTGAGCGACCGGATCCGGAAGAGGTGCGTAGGTAGAGCGGGCGCTCTATGAAAACGGCCTTTGAAGAGAGTGGCTGCCAAAAGGATCAAAGAAAGGGAAGTTGCGATCAGTACACCTGATGATGACCAGCCCCATGGCCCGACTTGGATGATGGAAAACGCCAGCAACGCCATCGACGTGGCAAGCAACACGGCCCCGACAACGTCGGGGAATGGTGCGTTTGCGTCAGGGGTTGTCCGAGGAAGTGTTTTCCTGCCAGTCAGGTAGCTCAAAAGACAGAAAGGAGGCAAGACAAGAAATGCCCAACGCCACCCATACGCGTCGACGATTAGAGCCCCAACTGCTGGACCAGTGGCGACGCCTAGAGCTGTCAACGAACCCCATTTTGCGACCGTGGCCATCCTCGCTGAATCGGGGGTTCCCGCCAATAAGAGCCCTAGTGATGCAGGGGTGAGGAGAGCTCCACCGATGCCTTGAGCCACGCGCGCTAGAACGACGACCGGGAAGGTTGGCGCTGCCCCAACTAGCAGCGACGCCAGAGCGAACACCGCAAGGCCGATCATGAAGACGCGCCGTCTTCCGAACCGGTCAGCGAGTCGCCCTGCCGGAATCAGCAATGCTGCGAACGAAATCGTATAGGCGTTGAGAACCCATGTGAGAGAGCCTCGACTTGTCTCGGTGAATGTGCGCTCGAGATCAGGGAACGCCACATTCATCGTCGACACGTTGGCGGTGACGAGAAAGGCACCTAGTGCTGTGGACAAGAAAATGAGACGTGTCTGCTTGAAGTTGTTCTTTTCGCTGAAGGGAGTTTCAGCCTCAACAGAACTGAGCGACGCGACAGTAAATACTTGGGGGAGGGCGCTGCGTTGAAAGCCCGTTCGGGTACTGGTCACTCTGGGCCGGGCTCGGTAAAGGCGAGTGCTCGGTTCACCATTCCACCTGAAAGAGCCCGACGCAGATACGCATCCCCGCACGGTACTGGTCGTGGGCCCGGGGTGTTTTGGAACTTGTTGAGAATAGGGCTGCTTGGGTCTAAGCCGAGCGCGGAGATTGCAGTCTCCGACTTTATGAAACGGAAGTACCGTAGGGCTAGGCGCAAAGATGCGAAGAAAGCAATGAAATTGTGATGGGCAGATGAGTAAACGAACCTGGCGCATTATTTTCGTCGTTATTCTCGTCGCCTACGTTTGGGCGGCGGCTCGAGCGATCTTGTGACCCAACCCCTTTTCCGAGGAGTGTCACACCGAGCAGCTTTTATTGCTTCGGTCACGCTTGCCCCAATAGTGGTCGTCTCAGCACCAGGGGTCTGGCCTCGACTAATTACAGGGCTGTACAGCACGGCCATAACAGCCTTGTTCGGAGTGTCTGCCCTTTACCACCGGGTGAATTGGGGAGCGGTAGGGAAGAGGAGGCTGCAGAAATTCGATCACGTGACCATATTCTTCGCAATCGCCGCGACCTATACCCCAGTAGCCGTATTTGTTTTGTCGGCTTGGGCCGCGAAATTGGTGTTAGCGCTGGTCTGGGGGGGTGCCGCCATAGGTGCATTCATACGCATCCGATTCACGCAAGCCCCAAAATGGGTTGTCGCGGGCCCGTATCTAGTTGTTGGATGGTGTCTTTTGGCTGTGGTCCAAGATGCCTGGCACCAGCTTGGGGTGCTGGGGTTCGTTCTTTTTCTCACTGGTGGATTGCTGTATACCGCCGGGGCTGTTGTATTTGCCTCTCAAAGACCTGACCCGTGGCCAAGTATGTTCGGATTCCACGAAATATTTCACTCTCTCACCGTCGCCGCGGCAGCACTTCACTACGTAGCTTTCGTGTTCGTTGTATTACCGAAAGCTTGATATGTGGGCCACAAAAGAGTGTGATACCAGCTTGCACGATCAAAAAGTTCAGAGTTGCGCCCAACAGCTCGGGGCGGACCAGACCCCAGTGCAATACCATTCATTGTCTTAGAGGAGAGTCCCCGCATGGGTTTAGCTATCAATGAAGGCAAATATCCAATTGATGCGGTCCACTCCCAACTGGGATTTTATGTGACTCATCTAGATATCTCCTTAGTTAGAGGTACCTTCGATGTCTTCATCGGTTCGTTGACAATCGGAAGCACTGTTGCCGACGTGGCGGTCTCGATCGAGGCTGAAATGGCGTCGGTCAACACTGGTAACGCGGCACGAGATAAGCACATACTCGGCGGCGACTTCTTCGACGCGACTAACCATCCCCAAATGGCATTCGCATCGACGTCGGTCTCCGAAACCAATGATGGTTATGAACTGAAGGGCGACCTCACCATCAAGGGGATCACCAACACGGTTACTTTAGCTGGCACCTATAACGGCTCAGCGGTGTTCCCCATGGATGGGTCGACACACTACGGATTTAGCATGTCAGGAACGATTAGCCGCAGTGCGTTCGGTGTGAGCTACGGAGTACCAATGGTCACAGACGACGTGGGGTTGGTGCTTGAAGCGCAGTTCATCGAAGCAGCCTCTGAGTAGCTGTATCTGCTTTCTTAGGCATGTTTTGCTTCAATTCTTGTCACCATAAAACCGTAAGCAACGTTCTTTAGGTCATTGCCTCAAAGTCACTTGAGGCAAGAGGAATTCGAAAAGGGCGAAGATCGCTGTGTCATTTAACATCTGGGTGCTAATCCCAATAAGAACCTTTGCCACCAACTAGGGCCTCGGATTATGCCCCGGTGCCGGCAGCATGGGAAAAGATATGCTGCTGACGAGTCCGGTCACATGGACTTGCTGGGGGGTGAAACGAGCGATGTCAACGCCTGCAGGCGACCGTGTTCTCGCTAATCATCCGTGAGTGACGACCAAGTACCTGTAATTGACATGCAACCATTTCTGACCGGCGATAAGAAAGCGAAACAAGCAGTCGGACGTCAAGTTGACGAGGCGTTGCAGACGATTGGGTTCTTCACCCTGATCGGGCATGGCGTCCCCGACGAGTTGATCACGCTAACTCGCGAAACAGCGCTTGAGTTTTTTGGATGTTCCCTTGACGAGAAGATGAAAATCGCAAATCCGCCCGAACACATGAGTCGCGGCTACAACTGGGTGGGAAATCGCTCATTGGCATACACCCTTGGGGAAGAAACCCCACCAGATCTCCAGGAGGGGTTCGCATTTGGGCCCTTTGATTTGGGGGAGGGTCCTTATTATGCAGCGCCAGCCGCCTCGAGCTTCTTTGCTCCAAACATTTGGCCCGAACAGCCTGACGCTTTTCGTAGGGTCTTTGAAGAGTATTACCGTGAGATGGTGTTGCTAGCGGAGAGTGTTATGGCAATCTTCGCTGTTGCACTCGATGTGCCGGAGTCCTACTTCGCGGACAAGACTGACAAACACACGAGCGTCATACGTGCAGTCCATTACCCCGCGCAATCTGAACCGCCGGTTGCCGGGCAGCTCAGAGCTGGTGCCCACACTGACTATGGAACGTTCACAATCCTGTATGGAGATGACAGCCCCGGAGGACTCCAAGTAAAGCACCGTGACGGAGACTGGCTTGACGTGCATCCATCCCCGGGGGCACTGATATGTAACGTCGGAGACCTCATGTCTCGCTGGACTAATGACCGCTGGATTTCCAACCTTCATCGCGTAGCCAATCCTCCTCCCGAATATGCAGCTATTGATCGAATAGCGATCCCGTTCTTCCACAACGCGAATCATGATGCTGTGATTGAGTGCATCCCTTCTTGTCTCGGTCCAACCGGTGTGGCTAAATATTCGCCGGTACTCTTCAGCGAGCTCTACCTTGGCAAGCAGAACAGGGCAGAGCGCAAACTCAACAACACGGACAGAAAATCTTACGACTGATGCGCTACGCCCATGTGGGGTTGGAAACGGCCGAGTATTACGTACCCGGATTACCCGCTGACTATGTGTCGCAGCGCTATGGCATTCCGCTTGCAGAGATTTCTAAACTGGGGTCGGCGGAGAATCCTTACGGGTCGTCTCCAGCGGCGCTGGAAGCGGTTCGCGACAATTTAGAAACGTTGCATCTCTACCCATCATGGACCGCTGATCCGCTCCGGGAGAAGATCGCTGACACCTATGGATGTGATCCTTCAGAGGTAATCTGCGGGGCCGGCGAAACTGAGATTCTCTCACTGATCACGCGAGCATTCTGCCCTCCAGGTGACAAGATTCAAATGCCTGGGCCATGCTTCCCGATCTACCACCTTTTTGCCGAAGCGGAGGGTCGAATTCCGGTGCTTGTCCATACCGCAACGGATCGCCAATCTATGGCGCTTAATGTGGACGCCTATATCAACGCGATAGAGCCTGACACCAGGATTGTCTACGTCACTAACCCCCATAGCCCCTCTGGCACTTGGCTTGAGGAGGCAGAAGTGCGGCGAATTGTTGAGGCCTCAGCAGATGCGCTGGTCGTACTCGATGAGGCTTATGTCCACTATTCGGACACCCCTGGTTACATTCACCTTGCTGCCGAATATGACAATCTTGCGGTGCTGCGCACTTTCTCCAAGGTTTATGGGTTGGCCGGTTTGCGAGTTGGTTTTGGGGTGGCCCGACGCGCGGTTGTCGACGCGTTGCTGGCAGTCAAACCGACATGGAACATGGGGCAATTACAAATATCGGGAGGGATAGCTGCGCTGGATGACCGTGCACACGTCGCGCGGACGGTCGAGACGATTGTAAAAAATCGAATGTACGTCCAAAACCGATTCGAAGAACTTGATCGTTTCCAGATAGTGCAAAACAGTCGAGCTAACTTCTTCCTCGTCGAAATCTTGGATCCCGACACAGACTCAACCAAAGTTTTCGAGGGCCTTCTCGAAAGAGGTGTGGTGGTGAAGGACGGGTCAGTGTCATTTAGAGGTCTTGATGACCGCTTCCTCCGTTGTGACGTCAACCTCAAGCAGCACATGGACCGTCTTGTCGATGCCCTCGCCGATCTCCCCTAACTCTTCCAGCTTGACCGCTGATCTGGCCGACTTTCTTGCCGGGATGACTGGTTCTGTTGATTCGCGCTTATTGAACTCAGCTACGAACTGCCTTGTCGACACCGTTGGTTCGATGGTATTCGGAGCCGAAAAACCCTGGTCGCGCATGGCGATCGATCAGGCCGTTTCTTCTGGCGCAATCGGGCGGTCCACAATTATTGGAAAATCCGACACAGGCACAACACCGACTATGGCTGCGTTAGCCAATGGAGCCTCAGCTCACGCCTTCGAACTTGATGACGTTCATGAAGAGGCCATCAATCATCCCGGTGCAGTAGTGGTGCCTGTAGCTCTGGCCCTGGCGGAAGACTTGAACCGGACAGGTCGCGATCTGCTCGAAGCTATCGTCGTCGGTTACGAAGCAATGGGACGTGCAGGTATCGCGGTAGGACCGGCTGCCCACATGCTCGCGGGCTTCCACCCCACGTCAATGTCGGGGGTTTTTGGCGCAGCTGCTGCGGCTGGTCGTCTCTTGGACTTTGACGAGGTGAAACTCAATCATGCGTTCGGGATCGCCTCCTCGCTGGCCTCGGGCACCATGGAGTTCGCAGCGTCAGGGGGAATGACAAAGCGAATCCATGCGGGACGCGCGGCGGAAGGGGGTCTCACCGCGGCGCTGCTCGCCAATCGTGGCTTTGAAGGCCCAGCCGATGGCTTGGCTGGACGATATGGGTTTTGTCGAATCTTCACGGATGCCCCGCGAGTTGAACTGCTTACCCATCGCTTGGGTGAACGGTGGATGATTGACGAGATCACTGTGAAACCGTACGCAGCCTGTAGCGACGTACACCCGCTGATCCAAGCCACGATTGAGCTGAGGCGCGAATTTGACATACAGCCGGGAGACATCGACCAGATTGTTTTGGAAGCGCCAACTAAGGCAGCTACTCAGAATGATATGGATGGCACCGTGTCGGTGATGGCTGCTCAGTACTCAGCACAGTTCAACGTGGCTGCAGCGTTACTGGCTGACCCATCCGATCCGGAGACATATCAGCCTGAACGCATCTCGGAACCAGAGATTGGCGCGCTGCAATCAAAGGTGGTCTCGATTCGACCGTCACCAGAGTTTGACGCCACCTATGCATGGAAAATGGGTGGGCGTGTCCACATCGACCTCGTGGACGGAACGACACTGAGCCGCACAGTGCACGGACAGAAGGGTTCGATGCATGACCCACTCAGTGCCCACGAGTTAGCGACAAAGTTCGCACATCTCACCATGGGCCGATCTGACCCGAACTTGGAGACGTTGCTATCTAACGTGGTCAATGCTGGGGCCCTCGCTGATCTTACGAGAGCACTGCGTCGAGGTGGCCTAGGCTACGCCGGACGTTGAGGAGCGCCACGTGATCAATCTGGGTCTAATGATCTCCTCAGGTGCGCCCCGGCGAGCAGGCGGCCCAGATCTTCCGGGTGGTTTCGGCGCTATCGTTGGCCAAGCCCAGTGGGCCGAAGAACACGGGTTTGAAGGAGTCTGGGTCGGCGAAGGTCGTCTCGCCACCAATGCTGTTGTTGGTATCACCCTCATTGCCGCGAACACGCAACGGATAAAGGTCGGTAGTGGAATACTCCCGTATCGAACTCGTAACGCGGCGCTGATGGCGGTTACTTGGAAGACTCTTGATGATTTGGCGCCAGGACGGATGCGACTCGGTCTCGGGGGGTGGTGGGAGCCCCTTGCAACCCGATGCGGATTGCCCAACGCTAAACCGTTGAAGGCAATGCGCGAAGTCATCACAGTCACCAAGGGAATGTTGGCCGGTGAGATGGTCACACATCACGGTGAATTTGTTGACGTCGACAGCGTGAAGTTTGATGGGCCGACCGACGACGACGGGCGCGCGTATCCGGTTCCGATCTATATCGGGGCGGTACGAATGGGGATGTGCCGCCTGGCGGGCGAACTTGCCGACGGGGTTCTACTTGATTTTCTCGTACCTCCGTCGTATAACGACCTGGCGATGGCGGCCGTACGCGATGGGGCGAAAGCATCAGGTCGCTCACTCGATGGTTTTGATGTACCGCAGCTCATAGCCGCGTCTATCGACGATGACGATCCTCAAAAAGCGATTGATGACTGCAAAGAATTCCTCACGCAGTACATCGCACAGCAACCTCACATTGCTGAATTCTGTGGTGCTGAACCAGAGTTGGTAGCCAGGATCCAATCGATTCTTGGTTGGCCGGCAACCAAGGCCGAGGTTCGAGATGCCATGGGGCTCGTGTCGAACGAAATAACTCAGCAAGTGGCGGCTTGTGGGACAACTACCCAGGCGCTTGACAAAATAAATGAATGGAGTGACCACGGCTGCACGGAAGCTGTGATTACCCCGCTTGGCGCTGATGCGTTTGGAACTCTTGACCAACTTGCCGCTAAAGCGAATCTCAAGAAACTAGGAGCTACCTGAGATGACCGAAACCGTGAGATGTGCCCTGATCCAGACCACAGGTATTACACCCCGCGACGAGATGATGGCTCAGCAAACAATTCTGATTCGAAACGCCGCCGCTCAAGGTGCGCAGATCATTGGTCTGCAGGAACTTGCCACCGGACCGTACTTTTGCCAGAACGAGTCTGACGAGTGGTTTGACTTAGCGGAGTCGGTCCCCGATGGGCCAACGACTTCGGAGATGATGGCACTTGCCGCTGAACTCGAGGTGGCGTTAGTGGTGCCTCTGTTCGAGGAAGATGACAACTTCTTTTACAACACAGCTGTAGTAATCGATGCCGACGGCACGTTTCTTGGTCGCTATCGCAAGACCCACATTCCTTACGCGAAGACCTACCGGGAGAAGTACTACTTTAAGCCAGGCAATACAGGGTTTCCCGTCTTCTCGACAAGGTTCGCCAAAATCGGGGTGTACATCTGTTACGACCGGCACTTCCCAGAAGGAGCCCGAGCTTTGGGTAAGAACGGCGCTGAAATAGTGTTTATCCCGTCAGCGACAGGTGGACGATCAAAGCAGTACTGGCACATTGAACAACGGGGGCACGCTATCGCCAACGGCTACTTCGTCGCGACGAGTAATCGAGTGGGTAAGGAGTCCACAGGCCCCAATGAGTTCTATGGGCATAGCTACTTTTGTGACCCTTACGGCCGGATTCTCTCGGAAGCTGGTGAAGAAGAAGAGGTCCTGATCGCTGATATTGATCTGTCATCTCTCCGAGCTACCCATGTCGACATGCCATTCTGGCGCGACCGCCGTCCCGAAACCTACGACGACCTAACTGCGAAATAAAGGACGAGAGATGAGGACCGCGATTACAGGGGGCACTGTCGTTACCGCTATTGAAACTGTCTTGGCTGATGTGTTAATTGAAGGCGAGATTGTAGTGGGCGTGGTGCACCCCGATAGTGAGATGACACGAACCTTCGCTGAGGGCGCCGATCGGGTGATTGATGCCCAGGGGAAGTTTGTTGTGCCAGGCGGCATTGATGCTCATACGCATTTACAGGCGACTGGCCAGATAGCCCCTGTTCTTGAAACGTTTGAAACGGGTACCGTCGCGTCGGCGTTTGGTGGGACGACAACCATCATCGATTTCGCTTTCATGAGTGGCGATGAGCGGCTACCAGACGGCTACGAACGCCACCGAGAAAACGCTGCTGGCGAATGTGCGGTGGACTATGGATTCCACATCATGGTGGCCAATGTTGATGAGCAGTCTCCAAAGGAGATGGACCTACTTGTTCGAGAAGGAGTCACCAGTTTTAAGATGTTTATGGCTTACCCGGGCCGGGTTTATTCCGACGATGGTCAGATCCTTCGCATGATGCAACAGGCAGCCGAGAATGGCTCCTTGATTCAGATGCATGCTGAGAACGGGATAGCGATTGATGTCCTAAGAGAACAGGCTGCCGAGCGCGGCGATATTGAACCGCTGTTCCATGGGGTTACCCGCACCCCGATACTTGAGGCTGAAGCTGTGCATCGTGCCATCGCCCTGTCCGAAGTTGCTGGCTCGCCGCTTTATATCGTTCACTTGTCCTCTTCAAACGCACTTGAAGAAGTCGTAGCTGCTCGAGATCGTGGGCTTAATGTTTTCGCGGAGACGTGCCCTCAATACCTGTTTCTTGACCTCAGTGACTTGGATCGACCCGATTTCGAGGGTTCAAAATTCGTGTGTTCACCGCCACTCCGACCTCAAGAACATCAGGACCATCTGTGGCGAGGGCTGCGTACCAACGACCTGCAAGTAGTCGCTACTGACCATTGCCCATTTTGTTGGGAGCAAAGAGAAATAGGGAGAAATGATTTTCGGAGTATCCCTAATGGTTTACCTACCTTGGAACACCGGATGGAGTTGATGTTCCAAGGCGCTGTTGCGGAAGGACGACTGTCACTTAATCGTTGGGTGGATATGTGTTCCCGAGCGCCAGCAAAAATGTTTGGTCTTTATCCTCGAAAGGGAACTATTGCACCGGGTTCAGATGCTGACATCGTTGTCTTCGATCCGAACAGTCCACACACACTGTCTGTTGAAACCCACCATATGAATGTCGACTACTCCTGCTATGAGGGCATGAGGATGACTGGCCAGGTTGAGAAAGTGCTCTTGCGTGGCAAGGTTGTTGTTGACGGCACTGAATACTTAGGGACAAAAGGTGACGGTCAGTATCTTCCGCGAGATATCTGTTCCAATTTGCTTTGACCTGAATAAGGATCACACTCTGTGCGGGATCACGTCTAGAGGATCTCCATGGGCAAGTGCGCCGTTGTTGAAGACAGCTCGAATGTCAGCTGCAGTGGCCCTATTCACGAGAGCTGCAACCGCATCGCTAACTGGGGCGAGATTGCCGGTCGTAGCGTCAATGAGAACAAGATCTGCGCGTTTACCGACCTCGATAGAACCGCGTTCATGATCGACTCCAAGAATTCGGGCTGGGTTCATCGTAATCATTTTGAGCATCTCGCTTGCCGTAGGAAACGAAGGGTCTGCTCGGAGAGCGCGTATGACCCGCGACGCGAATTGGATTTCGGCAAGAGGGTCCGGGGAAGCTAAAATCACGTTGTCAGTGCCAATTGCCACATTCATCCCGGCCTCAAGCATCAGGTCGAACCGGGGTATACCCAACCCGATAACAGCATGATTGCGAGGGCAACAAACGCCAGGTATGCCAGCTTCGGCGAGTCGCTGCATCTCCTCAGGAGTGGCAAATGTGAGATGGACTGCGAAGTCTGGTTGCAAATGGTCAACGACTCTGTGGACGTCGCTTTGCCCGGTTCGCTCAATGGAGGTTTCACGATAGGGAGGTGACTCAGCAACATGGAGAGCCAAAAGGCCATCAAGGGAGCGAACTTGGGTCGCAACTTGAGCCAATGCTTCGTCAGTGAGATCGTTAGCGCTTATCAGTGAAAAACCGGCGCCCTCTTCAACGATGCCCGAAACTTCGGCAAGGGCGTCTTCGGTTAAAACACCACGGTTGGAAGCAAGCGCGGTTGCTGGTTGCGGCGGGTATGAAGCAAAGCGACCGAGTGTTAATGGTTGTATCGGCCGATCAGCGGCTACCTCTTCGAGCAGTTTTACACCAGGACGGCCGCCTTCTCGAAAGTCCACAAATAAAGATGTCCCGCACGCAATCATTTGATCGAGGGTTTGACCGAGTTGTTCCTTCACAACCTCATCGGGGGTTAATGAGAGAGCCTGGTGACGGAGACCGTCGGGGGGCATAAATACATCCCAATAGGGCAATCCGAAGCCTGTCTCTTTTAGGAAACCGTCGATTACATGGGTATGGGCGTTTAGAAAAGCGGGGCAGATGATCATGCCCGACGCGTCGAAGTGCAGGACGTTGGAATTTTCTGATGGGGTGTTTCCCAGTGCTGAGATACACCCATCTTCACCAACCTTTATCCAACTTTCTTCGCTGGCGGTGAGGTCGGGACCACGTAAAATCGTCGCCCCGGTTAAGACGAATTCAACTGCCATTATGAGAGGTTTCTAAGAGTTTTTGAGGTGCGATTGTTTGGCATAAAGACTGTGGCGGTCATGCACGCAGGCTTAGCGCGCGAACGCTAAGAGAGTTTGCTATCTGAATCTGTGTCCAGTTCAGAACGAATCTCGTCGCCATGCTGGTTGAGTCTGGGTGCCCCGCGGTAAATGCCGGATGGGTCATCGCTGAACTTGATGGGGCTGTTCAACACGACAGTCGGGCGATGATGGTCGTGGTCAACGCGGACAAGCATTTCTCGAGCTGCGACATGAGGGTCGTTCACCCAATCGGACGGGTCGTACACGGGCCCTACTGGCACCTGATTGCCAAGTGTTTCAACTACTTCGGCAGTGGTGCATGCCGCTGCCCATCCGCCGATGGCTTCGTCCACATACGCTTTGTTACGGACCCTTCGGCGGTTGTTTCGGGTTCGATCATCGCTTATGAGGTCTTCTCGCCCAATAAGTTGACATAAGAGTTCGAAGTGTGGCTGGGTTGGAGTGGCAATGACACAATGCCCGTCTTTAGTGGGGTACACGTCGTACGGGCTGAGTCCATCAACACCGTTCCCCATTGGACGCATTGGGCGACCCATGTAGGACCACACCATTTGGCTTGCTTCAGACATCGTCATCATCACGTCAACCATGGCAACATCAATGAACTGACCTTTGCCGGTATCGCGAGCCCGCCACAATGCAGCCAACATGCCGAGAGAGGCCATAGTGCCAGGCACGGTATCGCCGATCGGTGGACCAACTTTCATGATGTGGTCTTCGTCTTGGCCAGTAGCAGCGATTACACCGCCCATCGCTTGCGCGATGAGATCGTAAGCAGGCCAGTTGGCATAAGGGCTCGGAGCAATTCGCGTATCCCCGAATCCTCGGATTGCTGCATACACAAGCTTTGGGTTGCGTTCGTGACATACCTCCCAACCCACCCCAAGATGATCCATCACCCCAGCGCGCATGTTCTCGATAAGACCATCGGATGTCTCTACGAGACGAAGGAAGACTTCTCGATCCTCATCTGTTGTGAGATCAAGGCAAATAGATCGCTTATTGCGATTGCGCATCGAGTAATTGCCAGAATAAAAACGCTCCTCGTCATCTCGGGTCCAAGGACCCTGATGCCTAGTCATCTCTCCTTGTGGAGGTTCGACTTTGATCACATCTGCCCCCATATCAGCGAGGAGCATTGCTGCGAATGGTCCGGCGAGGGCGTGTGTGACATCAAGGATGCGTAATCCTTGGAGTGGCCCTGTGGGGCCAGATGCCATTGGCGCCGCGGTTTGATGGGCCTCAAGGTGGTCAGTCATAACCTCATTTTGCCTTGTTGTGCATGTCGACGCTGCTCCGAATCAAACATGCAGCACCTGTCAGCACGTATAGCGAGGTCCTTTCGGGACTAAACAGCGGGTTTCCATCCTCGAATTGTTGCTTGTGTCACCTACTTGTGGAGCACCGAAGAATGGCATCAGAAAGGATGTAGTGGGGATTAGAACGCACCAGTGCTCAGGCGAGGCTTGGGCCGCAGGTGCAATGATGGGGTGATGACCGATCGCTCCTACGTCAGTTTGACCTTCGACGTCGACACCATCTCCCTCTGGATGAGTCGACAAGATCGCACCGCGTTCAGTCGAGGTGAATTTGGGGTCGTGGGTGCTCGTCGAATACTCAAACTTCTTGGTTCACGGTCGATACACGCAACTTTTTTTGTTCCAGGAGTAACGGCTTCAACATATCCAGACCTCCTAGAGGAAATTGTTGACGGTGGCCACGAGGTGGGTCATCACGGAAACCACCACGAAAACCCTGCACGGCTCGAACGCGACGACGAAAAGCGAGTCCTTGAGGAAGGCCTAGCGATCCTTGAAGGTATGACCGGCAGACGACCGGTGGGCTGGCGGTCCCCAGGTGGGTATGTGACTAGTAGCACTTTCGAGCTGCTCATCGAAGCTGGGTTCTCATATGACTCGTCATTAATGGGCCATGACGTGCGTCCTTACTGGTGCCGGCTGAACGACCGATGGGTAAAAAACGAAGGTGTTGAATGGGGAGAAGAAGTCGATTTAGTTGAGTTGCCCTGGGCCTGGCACCTCGATGACTTCCCATGGTTCGAGTACATCCCACCTCAAGGAGGCAACCTGACAGCTCCATCGGCGGTTCTCGAAACCTGGCTCGGCGACCTGGACTGGGCGCTTGCACATGAGCCGGGTGGGGTATTGACATACACGATGCATCCCCAAGTCATCGGGCGAGGTAATCGAATGCTCATGCTCGAACAACTTCTCGACGAGGTCGAGAAGCGTGGTGTGGGATTCACGACCCTCGAAGACGCCGCTACCAACTGGCGGGCTGCCCATCCATTTAGCTGAATTTCAGGCACAACTGACGTTGTTGTCTCGACGAGATGTTTGGTTAGACGACGTGAGTTGAGTCAGTTCATTAAAGTTTCTGCTGTGGAGCCGCTGCTTGTTTTAACTATTGGCCAAGCGCCTCGAGATGACATCGAAAAAGAACTCCGCCAAGTATTGGGAGCGCGACCTATCGAGGTCCGTGGCGCACTCGATGGGTTATCTACCGACGAAATCGCACACCTTGCCCCTCAGAATGCATCTGACACCTTTCACACTCGTCTCGCCAACGGCGCCGATGTGATGATTTCCAAGCGGGCCGCCACCATTCGTCTACAAGAATTACTTATAGAGAGGGAGAGTCGCCCAGTGTTGGTTGCCTGCACAGGTAAATTCACCGGACTCCCGGACTACCCGAACGTGTTGTTCCCTTCAACGATTCTTGAAGGTGTTGTGGACGCTGTCGCTCCTGCCGAGTGCACTTTGGGAGTGTTGGTGCCCTTGGCGGAGCAGGTCGAGTCGTTAGCTCAACAATGGCAACGATCTGATCGAGAAGTAGTGGTTGCTGCCGTGAAGCCAGGCGAAGACCCCACAGCAGCAGCAGCCATACTGGCTGGAGCCGAAGTAGACCTTGTCGTACTCGACTGTTTCGGATACGAGACGTCATTATTGAACCAAGTTCGCGAAACAACCGGAGTGCCGGTTCTCTCAGCCGTCCGATGCACCGCACACATCGCCTCAGAGCTGCTTGGATGACCCGCAACTTGGACGCGACAGACGTCGACGATCTCGCTGTTGGTGCCTGGATCCTCGGGACTGGAGGGGGAGGAAACCCCTACCTCAACCACCTCAACATGCAACAAATAGCCGCCACAGGCACACAGTTTGAGCTAATTGACCCTCAAGAATTAGATGACGACGCTCAGGTTGCGGTGGTGTCCACCATGGGCGCACCACTGGTGATGCAAGAACGCCTCCAAGATGCACGCGATGTAGCCCGGGTAGTGGAGATAATGAGCGAGTACTTAGGGGCATCGTTCGACGCGGTCATGGCGACTGAAATTGGCGGGTCCAACGCCTTTCAACCCTTAATGGCGGCCGCTCACCTTGGTTTACCAATCGTCGATGCAGATGCCATGGGGAGGGCTTACCCGGAAGCACAAATGACGAGTTTCGCTATCGGTGGTCTTCAACCCTGGCCGCTGGCGCTCGTGGACCCGCGGGGGATCGAAGCTGTTATTACAAACGTCCCCACGTGGAAGTGGATGGAACGAACCAGTCGTGTACTTACTATCGAAACGGGTTCGATGGCCGCGACCTGTAAGGCCCCGAGAAGTGGAGCTGAGGTCAAACGCTGGGGCGTAGCGAATTCAATGAGTTTCGCGATCCAACTTGGGGCCAGAGTCCGAGAAGCACGCGCCGCTCACGAGGACCCGGTGGCAGCTATCTGCGCTGCAGCCGAGGGCCAACTGATTTTTACCGGCAAAATTATCGATGTTGATCGACGCACAACGGGTGGCTTTCTCCGCGGCACAGCCAAACTCGATGGGTTGGACGAATATTCCGGATACCACGTCGAACTTGACTTTCAGAACGAATGGTTGGTCGCGCGTCTTGGAGACCAGGTCATCGCGACCGTGCCTCACCTCATTTGCTTGCTCGACGCAACTTCAGGTGAGGCAATCGGGACAGAGACAGCCCGTTACGGTCAACGGGTGGCTCTCATCGGCATTACCGCGCCGGCTCTGTTCCTGAGCCCGGCGGGTCTCAAATATGTAGGGCCCCGTGCGATGGGATACGACCTTGACCCCGTGGACCCCTGCCCATGAGACGAATCGGTATTGACGTTGGAGGTACTAACACTGACGGGGCGCTACTTGATGGCGTCGAAGTAATCGAGACCATCAAGACACCAACAACCGACGATGTATTAAGTGGCATCCAAAAAGTTCTCGAAGGTCTTTCTCACCATGACATCGGAGCCGTAGTAATTGGCACAACCCAGTTCACCAACGCAGTTGTCCAACGAAGCCAGTTAAACCAGGTCGGATTCTTGCGAATTGGGTTACCAGCTGGCCGGTCACTGCCCCCACTCGTTGGCTGGCCCCCCGATCTCGCTGAAGTGGTCCGAGGCAAAACGTTGATGGTACGAGGCGGCATCGAATACGACGGACGTCCCTTCGAAGAACTAGACGAACCAGCTGTGATTGAGGCCGCTCACCAGTTCGCTGACCTGGGCAACAACGCCATAGTGATTGCAGGCAGCTTCTCACCTATCGACACTCGTCAAGAAGATCGAGCCGCCGAAATCATTTCGGAATACCACCCAAAGGCCCAAATCACAGTGTCTCACCGCCTTGGCCAACTTGGTCTGTTGGAACGAGAAAATGCAGCAGGTTTGAACGCTTGCCTATTAGAACTCGCTGGATCAGTCATCTCAGCTTTCGCGTCCGCGATTGACCAGATTGGTTTCGGATCTGGCACCCGTTTATTTTTGACCCAAAACAACGGCACCCTTCTCCAAGTGGAGGAGGCAGCCAAGTATCCGGTCCTCACGTTCGCGTCGGGTCCCACCAACTCCATGAGAGGCGCAGCTGCCCTCGGAGGCGTAACCGATGGGCTTGTTGTTGATGTTGGCGGAACTACAGCGGACTTCGGGGCACTTGTGTCGGGTTACCCCCGACAAGCCAACGCCGCAGTGGAAGTCGGTGGGGTGCGCACTTTATTTCAACTTCCCGACGTCCTTTCGATTGGGCTAGGTGGCGGAAGCCAAATCCATCTGAACCCCCTAGGACTCGGCCCAGACAGCGTCGGGCAGCGGCTATCTACCGAGGCACTCGCCTTCGGCGGTTCCGTCCCAACGCTTACCGACGCCGCCATAGCAGCAGGGCTATTGAAAATCGATGGGACGTCACGCCCAGATCTACCGAATGCTGACGAAATTCTTGCTCACGCAGCAACAATGATCGTCGGAGGCGCTGATCGGATGAAACTTTCCTCCGACGAAGTGCCCTTGATAGCAGTTGGTGGCGGAGCTTTTGCAGTGTCGGACACTATGCAGGGCATAAGTGAGGTGGTCCGACCTGACTACGGTGACACTGCGAACGCAATTGGGGCTGCTTTGGCTGAAGTCAGTGGCGGTGTTGACCGAGTTTTCCAAGGTATGGGGCACGACGCTGCGGTCGCCGAAGCTATTCAAATAGCGACTGAAGATGCCGTGACCTCGGGAGCTGATCCGTCACTGGTCGAGGTCATCGAGGTGGAAGACCTACCCATTGCTTATCTACCTGGCGACGCTCGGCGTGTTCGAGCTCGTGTCGTCGGTCCTCTCAAATAGGGTGTTCTAGGAGGTGGTTAGACAACATCAACAATCAAGAAATGAGACCAGGACCGCTCGGGTATTCATGCATATTCCGAAGCATGTGAGCAGGTCCGTGTGGCCCATTGATGGCCGCGTGCTCGCCCCAAATTTGTTCTTTCATCCAACCAAAAATCTCACGCCGTTCGGCCAGATGGGCCAAACTCTGCGCCCTTTGTATCGCCTTCTCGGTCACGGTCGACTCATCAGCAAGTTCTTGCACGATTCCTATCTCGAACGCTTCTTTTGCAGTCCACCGTTTAGCAAATTGGACAGTCTGGTAAAACGCGTTTTGGGGCATCTTGTGGCGAAAGATGGCGAGTTCAGGCGCAGGCATCGCGATGCCGATCTCAATTTCATTCGCGCACATCAACCCACGATCAGCTCTCATGACACGCTGGTCGTGGCTGAGTGCCCACATGAAACCGGCACCGAAAGCGTGACCATTAATCGCACCGACCGTAGGCATCGGAAAGGTAATTAACCGCGCCGCGAGGGCCATAAATTCTTCGGCGAAGGGTTCCAAATCCCCGCCTTTGTGAGGGGTATCGCCTGTGAACCATTCCAAATCGAGGCCGTTGGAAAAAAACTTTGGGTCTGAAGAAGCAGTCACAACGGCATGAGGGCCGTCAATGGCTTCGACATCATCCAATGCGTCGTTGAGGTTACGGACCAGCTCGGTGGTCCAACGGTTCTCGCCATTAGTTAGCGTGATCACGCTCACGTCGACGTGGCGTTGGAGAGTGATGAGGTCGCTCATCTTGCCTAACGTAGACCGACAACTACTGGAGACGCATCTTTGCGAATATTTCTGATTCTCTTGGTTCTGAAGTTGGCTCGTTCGTGTTAACAACTCCACTGATATCGGGCCCTTTGAATTTCGGAGGCTCGTTCGATAAAAGCAAGTGCTTAAGTCGGTGGACTAAATAGCGAAAATGGGTCAGTTTTCGCGCGCGACGAGGTGTCCCGGTCCTGCTTCGATGAGTTCAACGAGTTCAGGTCCCTGCCCACGTCCCCACACTGGGCTGGGGATTTCATCGGTGAGGAGTGGTCGGGTTCGTCGCTGGTGGGGGTCGGCGATCGGTACCGCGTCGAGTAGCCGACGGGTATAAGAGTGTGTGGGGTTTTCGAAGATTGCGCGACGGGGCCCAATCTCAACCACTTGGCCGAGGTACATCACAGCTACGCGGTGTGCAATGCGTTCCACTACCGCTAGATCGTGGCTGATGAATAGATAGGACAGCCCCAGTTCTTGCTGAAGATCCAACAAGAGGTTCATGACCTGAGCTTGGACCGATACATCTAAGGCGGATACCGCTTCGTCGGCGATAACCAATTCAGGATTGAGGGCGAGAGCTCGAGCGATGCAAACTCGTTGACGTTGCCCGCCTGAGAATTGATGAGGGAAGTTTCGAAGCATCGAGCGTTCCAGGCCGACTAGTTCAAACAGATTGCCAGCCCGTTCTTCGGCTTCTTCTCCGCTGGCAATGGCGTGCACCTTTAGAGGCTCAATGACTGCGGTACCGACGCGGACTCGTGGGTCGAGGCTGGCAAACGGGTCTTGGAAGACGATCTGCATGGTCTTTCGATGTGGCCGAATTTCGCGTGGGTCAAGGTGGGTGATGTCAACGCCCTTGAGTAAGACTCGCCCTTCGTCGGGGTCGTGGAGCCGGATTATGAGGTTAGCTAACGTTGATTTGCCGCAGCCGCTTTCACCGACCACAGCTAACGTCTCGCCGTGGTCGATGTGGAGTGAGACGTTCGTTACCGCATGAACCTGGGCGTGGCGATCGGCAGGGAAACGCTTGGAGACGTTTTCTACGCGAACCAGAGGTTCGAGGGTGCTCATTGAAGGTTCCCGGCTAGATGGAATGCCTCAGGGTCGTCTTTACCGGCCATGCTGCCTAATCGGGGTACCGCACTGATTAAACCCTGGGTGTACGGCTCCTTCGCTGAGTGGAAAATCTGATCGACTGGACCCTGCTCGACGACTTTTGATTGGTTCATGACGACGACTCGATCGGCGACTTCAGCGATGACTCCCATGTCATGAGTGATGAGCATTACCGCAGTACCAGTTTCGACTTGGAGTTGTTTTATGAGGCCAAGGATTTGAGCTTGGATGGTTACGTCAAGGGCGGTCGTGGGCTCGTCGGCGATAAGCAGAC
>Ga0206683_10000898_pt1 | contig 20877 bp, 15 predicted proteins | sample M280m12015metaG_FD_155483 | JGI IMG/M metagenome (GOLD analysis project Ga0206683, IMG submission 155483) | Ammonia-oxidizing marine archaeal communities from Monterey Bay, California, United States - M2 80m 12015 | ecosystem: Environmental > Aquatic > Marine > Intertidal zone | place: USA...
TAGTGGGTCATTTCAGTGGCTACCCTTTGTTTCAAATTTCTTGCCCAGTAGCCGCTTTCAATAGTCCTAGGAAAGGGGGACTGGGCCGGTAGGGACGTGACTTGAACTCGGGGTGGTACTGAGTGCCGACGAAGTAAGGATGTCCCTCCAGCTCCATGATCTCGCAGCGTTGCCCGGTCTCGTCCTTCCCTACGTACTTGAGCCCCGCGCCCTCAATCCGCTCGATCAGCTCGGGATTCACCTCGTACCGGTGACGATGCCTCTCGTCCACGTGCTTGGAACCCCCATACAAGCGCCTAATCTTGCAGTCGTCCACTAGGAACGGGGTAGGCTTGGTCCCTAGGCGCATGGTCCCTCCCATGTGGGTCTTGGATATCTCGGGCATGAAAACGACGGCTGGATTAGGCGTGTCCTCGTCGAACTCGGTTGAGTTGGCTCCCTCAAGGCCGAGCACATTACGGCAGAACTCTATGGTCGCGATCTGAAGGCCGAGGCAGACGCCTAGGTACGGCACGTTGTTCGTACGGGCGTAGTTAGCTGCCGCTATCTTCCCCTCGACCCCACGGCTGCCAAACCCTCCTGGAACAAGGATTCCATCTGCAGCGCGAAGTAGCTCCCATGCCTCATCGTGATTCTCAGTGACATCGTTGGGGTCCAGGTCAGTAGACTCTATCCAGTCGATGACGAGCTTCCTGTCCACGGCGAAGGCGCTATGCTGCAGGGCCTTGATGACCGAGAGGTACGAGTCGGACAGCCCAGTGTACTTCCCTACCATCGCGATATTGACCTCCTTCTCCAGCTGGTCGACCTTGTCTGCCATGGCCTTCCACTCGTCTAGCAGGGGGAGGGAGTCTGGAACTTCGAAACCAAGGTGACTAGACACCTTGTTCAGCACAGACTGCTCATACAGGGAGATTGGGATCTGATACAGGTTTGACACGTCATGCGCTGACACCACTGCCTCGGTACCAACGTGGCAGAATGCTGCAAGTTTTGCACGTGTTTCCTCCTCCAGCGGGTTCTCCGAGCGACAGACGAGGATGTCAGGAATGATCCCGAGCCCCCGGAGCTCCTTCACCGTGTGCTGGGTCGGTTTGGTCTTCTGCTCGCCCACGGGACCCATCACTGGGACTAGGCTGACATGAACGAAGCACACGTTTTCCTGCCCAACTCTGAACTGGAATTGACGTAGCGCTTCGATGAAGGGGGCGCTCTCTATGTCGCCAACGGTCCCCCCAAGCTCGATTACACAGGCATCCGGCACCTCATTGCTCCCATCCGCTGGGACGTGGGCGACCCTCTCTATCCAGTCCTGAATCTCATTGGTGATGTGGGGGACGACTTGGACGGTCTTTCCCAGGTAGTCTCCCCTACGCTCCCTTTCGATAACTTCCGCGTACACCTTGCCAGTGGTGATGTTGTTGTCACGTGTCAAGGCAACATCCAGGAACCTCTCGTAGTTCCCAAGGTCGAGATCGACTTCCCCTCCATCATCCAAGACGAAAACCTCCCCGTGTTCGAAGGGTGACATTGTCCCTGCATCACTGTTCAGGTATGGGTCAATCTTGACCGAAGTTAGCCTCAGTCCAGCGGATTTCAGCAGAACGCCGATGCTCGAAGCAGTGATTCCCTTGCCTAGTCCAGAGAGGACTCCACCGGTGACTACGACATACTTCATCTAATCAACGGGGTCTGAAGCCGTTGAGCCTCCCATATCAACATTGGCTATGAAACAGTGATTTCCGCAGTATCAATGACCAAGTATCGCCAGTGTTGCGTTGGGACATGGACGGACCTCCCGGGGAGCGCGTTCTGGTGACTGGGGCTTCGGGCCAGATAGGGACCGACCTTGTCAACGAACTGAGGAGAAGGTTTGGGAGGGACAACGTAGTCGCCTCGGACATCCGAGAACCAGAGCAAGGCTCCCCCATTATGGACGGACCTTACAGGAGCCTCAGCGTCCTAGACGGTGACTCAATGGAATCGACAATCGAGGAGGAGGGTATTGGCACAATATACCACCTAGCTGCAATATTGTCGGCAAAGGGGGAGACTGACCCCGAGCTATGCCACAGAGTCAACGTCGGCGGAACAGTTTGCGTCTTGGAAGCGGCTAGGGACTACGATCTCACGGTCTATGTTCCCTCATCCATCGCGGTCTTCGGCCCGGATTCCCCAAGGATCGCACCCCAAGTAACGCCCCTCAACCCCACAACCATGTATGGGAAAACCAAGGTCACGGGAGAGATTCTGGCGATGAACTACTGGAAGCAATACGGCGTCGATGTGAGAGGGATTAGATACCCCGGTTTGGTTTCGTGGAAAGCACCTGCAGGGGGAGGGACAACAGACTACGCCGTCGACATATTTCATTCGGCAATCGAGGACGGGCACTACGACTGCTTCGTTCGAGAGGATACCAAGTTGCCAATGATGTACATGGATGATGCCATCAGGGGCACGATATCCCTGATGGAAGCCCCCTCCGAGATTCTCGGACCTTCTAGGGCGGGCTACAATCTCGGGGGAATGTCATTCACTGCAGGAGAACTAGCCGATGCAATCTCAGAGAGGATTCCCGGCTTCACGTGTGACTTTGTTCCAGACGTCCGTCAGGAATACGCCGACTCATGGCCAGATGACGTAGACGACTCAACTGCTCGGAATGAGTGGGGCTGGGAGCCCGAGTACGACTTGGGCAAAATGGTCGACGAGATGCTGGAGATGCTGAGGGCGACTCAATCTTCCTGATCTTCTTCCTTCCAGTCCGGAGTGAGGGGGTCCTGTTTCGCCCAGAGGACATCATTTATTCTGAGAACGCTAATCGCAGCTTCGGTGGCCCCTGAGATTGAATTAGAAACAACGAACAGTGGGTCAAGAATTCCGAGCTCGTCCATTCTGGCCTTCTCACCAGTCCATGCATTCAATCCAATCCAGCTCCCATTATCCGAATCAGATGCCTGTGATGCAGACAACTCCAGAACTTCATCAATCGGGCTAAGTCCGGCATTCTCGGCCAGAGACCTAGGTATCACCTCAAGAGCCGCCGCATACCCCTCGATTGCGAGCTGCTCCCTTCCCTTGTTAGCAGGTGCGAATATCCTAAGGTGCCTAGCCAGATGAGTCTGAGAGGCACCTCCACCAGGGAGCATCCTTGAATCTCTGGTCAATCTGAAAGCGACACCTAGGGCATCATCAAACGCCCTTTCACATTCTTCCCTTATCTGAGGGGAAGAGCCCCTGATTAGAATCGTCATTGCACCACCTTCCGACCCTTCTATTGTTGTGTGTGAAACTCCCGCTGTGACGCTTTCCGACCTATCCTCATAGGTGCCCACGTTGTCTTCGCCCAATCGCTCAATGCCTCTGACAATATGAGACCCAGTAAGTCGGGAGAGCATCTCTAGGTCATTTCTTTCGAATCTCCTGTACGCTGTGATGCCAGCCTCTCTCAACATGGAAACCGCCTCATCAGCGACCCCATCTCGAACTATCAGCAAGTCAACTCCAAGGGAATGAAGGTGACTCACTTGCTCCTGTAGTTTTTCCATCGTTCTCTTATGGAATCCCTGAAGTACCCCGGCACTCCTAACTTCTATTTCGGCATCTATCTCGAGCTTCGGATTCTCCAGTCCACCATCAATAATGGCAATCCTCCCTCCTTTGCAGGAAGAAGGGGTGGATTGATCGAGCCTGGTCTTGGCGATCACCAAACCACTCACTAGCTCGCTGTCGGAAGAAGAGCCACCACTAACTAGGAGCCTCTTCACTCGCAGTCTTTCCAGATCGTCACCCCCGTCCTCTTTCGAGATAACCTCGGCCGCCCTTATCGCTAGCGTAGTTAGGTGCTCGCCTAGCGAGTCCCCTATTTTTCCTGCCAGTGAAGTTGAGACAACAGATTCCATCTCGCTCTTGGAAGAGGGGTCTCTGGATAGTGAGTCCAATTCCCTAAGGCACTCATTCTGCGCAATGTTGTAGCCGTTGATGACCACTGATGGGTGAATACCGCTCCTTACCATCTCAAGTGCATTCTGCAGAAGTTCAGCAGTCAGGACCACAGTTGTGGTGGTCCCATCCCTAGCAACCTTGTCCTGAGATGAGGATGCGGCAATCAGTAGACGAGCAGTAGGGTGCTCAATTTGTGCGGATTCTAGGACCGTGACCCCGTCATTAGTCACCAGACTCGATCCATCAGAGTTGACTAACATCTTGTCCAGTCCTCTGGGTCCTAGGGTAGAGCGAACTGCACCCGCAAGTGCCACTGCCGCCTTCACGTTGTTGACCAATGCGGCCCGACCTTGCAATCGATCCGTGTCCTGCAGCGCAATGTCGTGCTCAGGCTGGACCATGTTGCCGCGGACAATAGCCTTCGCTTTGAAGTCCTCCATCGTCGAATTTACCGTTTATGGCCGACAAACATAGTTTTGCCAACCGTAGATTCATATATGACTCACTACTCCCACTATACAACCCCAAGTTGAGTAGTGGTAATATGAGCGATATAAGCCGTGACGAGTGGGAGGACCAGATGCTTGAGCAAATGGCCAATATGTTCAGTCAGATGGGCATGCCAATTGACAAGTCCGAACTAGAGAAGATGATGTCTAGGATAAGGGAGCAATTCGAAAGCATGGGGATAGATGCCGAGAAAATGGCTAGAAGCGATGTCAAGATGAATTTCCAGGGGGATCCGGAAATTTTCCGAAAGCAAATGGAGACCATGTTAAATGGAACAGAGGGAATCGCCGAGTTATTCAGGAATATGGGCATCAATGTCGAGGTTAACTCCAATCAGGAGGAGGCCAAAGTTGAGGTGAACGAGGCTGAAGAGTCCGAAGAATTGGAGATACCCATCGAGGACACTTATGTTGATGGAGACTCCATGTTTGTTACTCTGGACATCTCCAATCTGACTGACTTGGAGGAAGACAAGATCGAATTGAGTCTCACTGATGGGGGAATGGTCCTACAATTGATGAGGACGACTCAACCAAGGCCATTCAAGAGGATGAACTTACCAAGATCGGCAACATCCGTATCTGAGTGGAGCCTCAATAATGGCATTCTAGACGTAACTTTCGATTTGGCTTGAGCCAATTCAATGAGGATGAGTGAAAATATGAGCGGACCAGTAATTGGAATTGACCTTGGAACTACTAACAGCTGTGTGGCCACATTGGAAGGTGGGAAACCAGTTGTAATACCAAACTCCGAGGGATCGAGAACAACACCCAGCGTAGTCGCCTTCTCCAAGGGTGGCGAGAGGCTAGTGGGAATTACAGCAAAGAGGCAAGCAGTGACTAACTCCGAAAGGACGATATTGTCCGTGAAGAGGGAAATGGGAACCAAATGGAAGAAGAAGATAGACGATGAGAATTACACCCCACAGGAGATTTCCGCTTTCATCCTACAGAAGCTGAAGGCCGATGCCGAGGATTACCTAGGCAGGGAGGTCAATGAAGCCGTAATCACCTGTCCCGCATATTTCACGGATGCACAACGTCAGGCAACGAAGGACGCAGGAAGGATAGCAGGATTAGAGGTCCTGAGGATAATCAACGAGCCTACCGCCGCGGCCCTGGCCTATGGCGTCGACAAGGATGATGACCAGACAATCCTCGTTTATGACTTGGGAGGTGGGACATTCGATGTCTCCGTTCTTGAGATTTACCAGGTAGACGGGCAACCGCAGATAGAGGTCAAGGCCACCAGTGGGGACAACCGCCTCGGTGGAGATGACTTCGATGAAGTGGTAATCGACTGGTTGGTTTCAGAGTTCAAGAGGTCATCTGGAATAGATCTCTCGGAAGACAATCAGGCAATGAGTAGGCTCCGCGAGGGCGCTGAGAAAGCAAAGATCGAGCTTTCGGGGACTAACTCAACTCAGGTGAACCTCCCCTTCATAACGATGAACGAGGAGAAGCAACCAGAGCACTTGGACATCTCACTTTCAAGAGCCAAGTTCGAGGAACTTATCTCCGACTTAATCGAGCGGACCATGGGTCCGACAAGACGTTCTATGAAGGACGCTGGGGTGAAGAAAGGCGATGTGGACAAGGTCATCCTCGTAGGTGGATCAACTAGAGTTCCAGCTGTTCAGGCTGCAATTGAGAAGGAAGTTGGGAAGCCCCCATTCAAGGGGATCAATCCCGATGAGGCTGTTGCCGTGGGTGCTGTCCTGCAAGCAGGAATAATCACGGGAGACGAGGGCGTAACTGATGTTCTCCTCCTGGACGTAACCCCTCTGACACTAGGTATTGAGACGCTCGGGGGAATCATGACCACCATGATCGAGAGGAACACCACGATTCCCTCTAGGAGGTCAGAGACTTTCTCCACAGCCGCAGACAACCAGCCCGCTGTCGAGGTACATGTCCTCCAGGGGGAGAGGGAGTTCTCCAAGGACAATGTGACCCTTGGGAGGTTCCACCTAATGGGAATACCACCTGCTCCTAGGGGCATGCCACAGATCGAGGTCACATTCGACATTGATGCCAACGGAATAGTCGATGTGTCAGCCAAGGACCTGGGCACGGGCACCGAGCAGTCCATCAAGATAGAGAGTCAGACATCACTCTCCGAGGACGACATCAGTGCAAAGATAGCCGAAGCAGAGGAGTTCGCATCAGAGGACAAGCGCAGGAAGGCTGCCGTGACGTTGATCAATTCTGCGGATAGCATGGTTTACCAGGCCACAAGGATGCTGAAGGAGGCCGGGGAGAAACTCTCAGATCTCGATTCCGAACCCATCGATGCCAAGCTCGAGGAACTGCGCTCTCTGATAACCAAGGACGACCAAACCATCAGTGTCGATGATTTGGATGAAGCGGCCGTACAGGCCAAGATGGCCGAGGTAGAGGAGGCGTTGCACGGGGTATCAAGCAAGCTTTACGAAGCCGCAGCAGCAGAAATGTCAGAGCAGGACTCTGATGGAGATGAAGAAGTTGTAGAGGCGGACTTCGAAGTCGTCGACTCCGATGAAGAGAGCGAGTAGATCACTCCTGGCAAATTAGTCGGTGCAATGTCCTCACGTGAACCCCTGAGACTCCGAATTGGAATAGCGGATTGGCACTCTCGGAGCTCGCCTTCGATCCTGGGCCCCATGCAGAACCTGCGATATCCAGGTGCACCCACGGAATCTTATCCCCATCCTTCTCGAATCCCCTGTTGGGCACAAAGAACTCCAGGAAGGCCGCAGCAGTGTTCGATGAGCCCGCCCGCCCCCCTATGGAGCCATTCCTGATGTCGGCAAACGCGGAGTTTGTCATGTACTTGCGAAACTGATCATTGAGCGGCATCCTCCAGACAGACTCGCCACTCCTCTCGGCAGCGCTCTTGATATTACCAGCCAAGGCCTCGTCATTCGACCACATTCCAGATATCTGGTTCCCAAGGGCCACCACAACCGCTCCGGTCAGAGTCGCCAAGTCCACGATGTACTCGGGGTCAAACTCCCCCGCCTTCCACAATCCATCGGAAAGTACGTTCCTGCCTTCGGCATCCGTACTGAAAACCTCCACGGTTTTACCAGAGTAGGTCTTGAAAACATCTCCCGGGCGGTAAGCACCAGATCCTGGCATATTTTCCGCGAGGCAAGCAATACCGTTCACCCTCCGTTGGTAGCCAGTGGAGTGCAATGCCTCCATCAGGCCGAAGACCGTGGCAGCGCCACACATATCGTACTTCATGTCCCACATTCCGCTAGTCGGCTTAATCGAGATGCCACCTGTGTCGAAGGTAATCCCCTTTCCGACTATGCATGGTCTCCGGACACCTGAGTCAGCATCTGGGTTCAGCGTGAAAAGGACCATGCATGGCTTCCTGTCACTCCCCTTCCCGACATTGATCAGGCCGCCCATCCCCAGCTCCTGCAGTTTCTCCCAGTCGTATACTTCGACCAAGACATTGCCCTTGTCTTCGCCCCACTCAAGTGCTCTATTGGCGTACTCCATCGGATAGAGCACGTTAGCTGGCTCATTGCCAAGGTCTCTTGCCAAATGGACTCCACCGACTACGGAGCGAACATCATTGAGTTCCTCCGAAAGTAGGCTCTGGTACCTAGAGCTGGCTTGGAAGTCCACCCTCCACTCATCGTCGATGTGATCATCAGGAATCTCTTGGTGCTCCAGGAATTCATAGTCTCGAAGCATCATCCCTTCTGCGAAGTCCAGCATCCTCTTGCCTGACCACCCTGATGTGAATCTCACGGTGACATCGACCCCGTTCTTCTTTGACAGGGATGAAATTAATCTGGCCCCCGTATCACGAGCAATCTTGTGCCCCATTTCTTCCTTGTTGCCCATCCCAAGTAGAATGATGTTGCATCCAGGAGTCCATAGTGCCATCTTCTTTCCTTTCTTGCCATCGAATCCCTCGGAATTCAATGCATCCCTGACCAGCCCCCTCTGAATTCTCGTCAGTCCTGAAAGCGAGTTATTCGGGGCCCTTTCCACTCCCTGGAAGAGTGGTAATATCAATTGCTCGCCTAACTTGGTAAATTCACTGTTGCTTATCTTCATAAATAGCCCGAACTATCCGATTAGGGAATAGCTTACAAACAATTCTATCCAAAACTGTCAATTTAGAGTCAGAATTAGTACTATTGGCAGGTAAATTAATGTTCAGATTTACTATTTCTTCCATTTATCGCCGCTAGAGCGAAGGCGACGAAGACAAGCAGCATCGAAGGGGCAGGAAGAATGCCCTGTAGTAAGCCTTCATTACTTTCCACGACGCTATCGTTGACCGGGCCACCCACCCACATCGAGGAATCCACCACTCTCTTCTGGTAGTACAGTACCCAGATTCCTTCACTTGAAATTGGAGCGCCCGTGAAATCAAGGGTCGTGACGGTGCTATTGGTGGCATTGACTGCGAAGCCGTATCCCGGGGCGGAGAAGTTGAAGCCCGAATCAAACTGTATTTGTGGCTCCCCTCCCTTTTGGGCCAGTCCTGATATTTCGATTGGTTCATTCGACCCAGGGAGCCAACACTCTATCGAATCCCTGTTCTCGCAGTATAGCAGTGTGGCATTTGACGTGCTCGCGCGTCCTAGGTTAGATACTCTCAGATGCACTTTTCCGTCTTCCACCTCTAGCGAATCGGCAACAAGACGAGCCCTCCAGTACCAGACATTCTGGATCAGGTAGCGCATCACATCGAGCTCCTCCCCCAATCTGTCCGAGAGGGCCTCTACTGTTCCAAGCAGGAATTGTTCGTCATCGGTCTCGAAGGTGAATGTGGGGTAACCCATAACTCCGTATCCGTAATCACGGCTGGTTCCGCAGTTCGGGTAGAGGCCCTGATTCGCATTCCGAATCGGGATGTCGGATATTTGGGCATGCACATCATCTCTGATGAAATGGAACATCTCCCAGTCCGAGGGCTGCTCAGGCCACTTGCCCCAGGGGTAGAGCATGATCCAGACTCCTGTGTGCATGGTGATGTACAGGTCGGCATGAGGTACGACCTCGTTCATGTAGATCGAATTTGCATAAGTCTCTGATTCACTGAATGCGGAACTCCCCGGTTGGGTCGAATCACAGGTGTCCCAGTAGTGGTCGTAGTTTCTATTCAAGTCCACTTGGTTGACATTCCATCTCGTATCGAAGTCATTGCCGTCTGCATTCAGCATGATGAGTATGTGCAACTCAGTGGTCGCCAATACCTCGAGTACCTCTTGATCCCCATTTGCCCAGCCCTCGATGTAGTGCTCTGCAACCAGGAAGGCGAGCTCCGTGCCTAGGTGCTCATTGCCATGATGGCCGCCATCGATGTACACCACTTCTTTGCTTAGTAGCAATGGCCCCTCTCTGCCTTCTCCTCCATAGTAGAGGTGTTCACATCCATCAAAGTCCAAATCGCCCCAACAAGACTCGTCAGTGATTTGCAGCATCCAGAGATTTCTGCCCATTTCCGTTTGCCCCACGACGGACAAATTGACGATTTCCGGATAATCGTCAGCCCATGCGTTAACGTCCAAGGTCAGTGTTGCATAGGAATGATACCAGTGCTCCTGAATGATGTCCGGCTGACCTATCTGTGCTGATGCAGCCGGCGCAACTGGTACAGTGAGCATCAGGGATGCGAGGACGATTGCTACCCAGCGGCGCATGCGCCGCTGTCGGGGTCATCACATACAATTATTCTCCCTTTTCGTTCGTCAAATCAGCGATGTGGCAGGCAACCACCTTGGTTGCAATCAACGCTGCGTTGAACTCGGTCAAGGGACTGTCCTTGCCGGGAACTATCTCGTTCACATCAGCTCCAATGACCACAGACTTGGGGGCAGAGAACACCCTCTCGATTATCTCCACCGCCGCCCAATGGGAGATTCCCCCGGGAACGGGAGTCCCAGTCGCTGGTACCAATGACCCGTCCAAGCCGTCCACATCGAAAGTAATCCATACCGCTCCCTCGATTAGCCCAAGGCTCTCTGTGAGCCTCGACCAACCAGCCTCCCCGTCACAGACGCCCATGAAGTCGCGAGCAAACCAAGTCTCTACTCTCCGATCACTCTCGGAAAACTCCGCCTCCTCCCTCGAAAGTGCCCTGACTCCAATCTGAATCACCTTGCCAACCCCCAGATCCAGGGATCTCCTTAGGGCGGTACCGTGGGAGTACCGCTCCCCGTTGAGCTCGTCCCTGAGATCGGCATGAGCATCAATCTGGACGATAGTTAGCCCTCCGAGATCACCATTCAGCAGCGGATGAGCCGAGATCGCCTCGACAATTGGTGGAAGAATGCCATGCTCCCCTCCCAATACCAGGGGAAACGACTTTCCCACCCACGGCTCAACGTATTCCCTAATCGATTTCAGTTGCTCCTGCAATGTTCCAGCATCAGACGACCACGATTCCGCAGTATGGAATGAGAATCCGCAAGGCAAGTCAGTGGGGAGCATGGGATCGTACAACTCAACCTGGGAACTAGCCTCTATGCAAGCCGAGGGGCCCCCTTCAGTCCCTTCCACCCAGCTTGTCGTCATCTCGAATGGGACGGGCAGAACAGCAACGTCCCACGGGCCAACTGGCCCTTCCTCGAGCCCGAGGAAATTACCTCCTCCCGCTTCTTCCATGCACTTCCGTGGCAACTCCTCAGAATAATCGCTTCGCAGTCAGCAATTAGCCAATATTGACGTCAATCGTGAGACCGTTGAAATACGGCGCCCCTCCATGAAGAGGTGTCCGGGGGACAATGCGATGGGTCTGACACTAGCACAATTGACTTCTGCAATTAGAAGCAAGGTGGACACTGACATGGAAGTGGTAGTGGCCGAATCCATCGCAGAGCACGCATTGGGATTTTTCGGCTTCTCAAACAGAATCATCGACAATGCACTAGAGCCCACTGACAGGAACCTGTTCTACCAACTACAGGATTACGATCTCCTGACGACAGAGTCAGAGGAAACGACTCTCTGGGATGGCAGAGAGTGGAGGATACACTATTGGAAGTTCAAGGCCAATGCAGAGGAGTTCGCCAAGGCAGCGGCTGCTGCGGCATTACTTCGGAGTAAGGAGGCCGACCCATACTCCGACGTTTACGACGACGTCCCAGTGTCCCTGTGGAAGGAACGCTCCGGTGAAGACGACGACTACGAAGAGCCCCTCTTCTAGGAAATGCCCCAATCGAAACGGGAATTGATTGATACGTCATTCCAGAATGGGTCGAACATGGGGCGCACAAGAAACGCCATTGCGTTAATTTGTCTCTTCTTGCTAAGCACCCAGGCTTCAATGGTAGGCGCTCAATCGGATAACGAAGCCTCCTGTCATGTCCTGGTGGATTGGGACTACGACCCGCAATTCTCCGAAGAGTCGGGACAGCATCTCAGCTTTGTACATCGATACAGGATCACCTTCGACCCCAACTTCGAGAGTGGGGAATCTCCGAGCGCGCTAACCGTTGACGCAGTCCACAGGGATAGCAATGGGAATGACTTGCTCATCAATTTCACATTCATCAGCGCAGGAGGCGAGGTTGACATCATCCTCGACTCGACTCCCAGCTTCGGGGACTCAGTCTTCGTATCCATATCCAGCACGGAGGCATCATGTGCTAGGGAAATCACCATAACAAACTGGAACCAACCTGTAGAAGACCACGAAATTACACGTGAGACAACATGGTCAATGGAGGGTTTGGAGGATGAAGAGCAAGGAATAGAGTTCGAAGGAAGGGGCTGGCAGAAAAGAACCGGGAACACCCTAGAATCGAACGAGCTTGGAAACGGCTCCATGCATATCGATACAATGGACGAAGACACAAACGGGCTCATAATTGACCTTAATCTGAATAGGGTGTGGTTGAATGAGACGTATGACGGTCAATTTCTCACAAGCCAGGAATTCGAGATGACTGGCAACGGCTCGATGCTCCTGAGGGACGGTTATGCTGGAGAACAAGGAGGGGACGGAATAAGCATCCATGTGAATGTGGGCCATGCAACAATCCTGAGATCTTGGTCTGATGGCAAGTTAACTGAGAGGTTAGTGATTGACGGTAACGGCTGGGTGTCTTTTGCCGGAGGAGACAATGAGAGTTCGGGAGGGGGCTTCGGAAGCATAGAGGTATTCTACTTCGAAACATGGGACGTAGATGGAAGTAGGAGGCTCGAGAATCTCCAACTCGAGGCCAATGCATCCATCAGGCTAATGGGGGCGAGTGATTACTTTACCTTCGAACTAGAAGAGTTCAAAATCAGGGAGAAGTGGGAGGACGACACACGGGTCGACCAGTTCTTCAAGGCAGCAGGGTCAGGAGAATTCGCCTTCGAGATCGAGGATGAAGGATTTCAGGTAGACGTAAATGGAACCGTGCCAATAGTCCACTTGGAGTCAAGTGGGGGTGAGACCCTGCATGAATCAATCATAGTTGATGGCACGTATGACGGGGACGCTGAGGGGAGCTTCGGATACGTGAGACAGATAGTCGACTCCGGGCCACAGGAAAATTTCAATGGGACCCTCTTCGAGGTAAACAAGATTCAGGATGAATTCTGGTTCAACGTTTCAGCCACCCCTTTCGGCCCAATCGACCAGGAATTCGGTGCAGAGCACAATCTAACTTACGAATTCACAGTGCCGCAGGAAGACTGGCTCAATAGGACTGTCAGGTATCAATTCGTTGAGGACAATGGCAGCGTCTCAAACGAGTATCCAGAGGACTCCCCCATAATTTCCCATCCTGAAAGGCCCCAGGCAAACCCAATGTTCTCCAACCAGATTTCCAGAGAAACTGGGTTCGCACCCGAGAACGTAGTGGTGGGGGACATGTTCGCCCTTTCGGGAAACGCAGAAGCGATACTCGAGGTAGAGGTCATCGGATTCACACAGAGGACAGTCGATGGTCACGCCGATGTCGAGGTAGCCCAGTGGGTCGGGGAATACGGGTCTGACAGCTATGCTTCAGGATTCGTAATCAACGAGGGGCCACTATCCGGTCTACTGAGTGAGGTATTCCGATGGATGGAGATTGACTTCTCCGATGGTCAGTCTGGTAATGGGACGCTGTCATTCGTGGAGAATCAGGTCGTCGATAGGATCCTTTATCCATCTGTAATTACGGAGGAAGAGAACACCCTTCCATCAGTGGAGTCAGTCGGATTTAGAGAGGGAATTTTGCTAACAGAGGGAGGCTCAGCCCATCTCCAGATCAGCGTCATCGATGTCGATACTGATGTTATGTCAGTAACCGCTGACCTGTCATTTCTGGGATTGGGGGTCGTTTCTCTGTCTGATAGCGGACTATTCGGGGATGCCGTAATTCATGATGACATCTGGACAATAGAATTGACCCATTCCGGGCTTCAGTATGGCGAATATGAAGTTTCAATAGTTATACAAGACTACTGGGACGAGGTCGCGGAGAGTCACAATATCTCCATCACAAACGCACCCCCACGAGTTCTTTCGGTCTCATTCTCTCCTTCGTTCGCCAAGAGGGGCGAGGCCGTTTCTGTGAGTGTTGTTGCCAGTGACGGACACGGTGTCTCCGATGTCTCCGTAGATCTCCTCAGTGCGGGAGGTGACTTGACACCACTCTACACACAGTCAACTGGCTCCGAGAGTACTTGGGAAGGGCAATTCACAGTCCCATACTCCCTTTCACCGGGTGCAAGAGTAATTCCGCTCCGCCTCACGGACGGGGAAGGGGAAACGACCCTCGAGTCCAATCCAGCATCCTTGCCCCTGCTCGAGATAGAAAACGAGTTCCCCACCCTAGAATCAATCGAGATATGGTCCGAGGGGGAAGTTCAGACAACAACTTCCTATGAGGGCGTGGTTAAGCATCTCGTCAGATCACCCTCAAACGATGTCTCAATTCCACACACACTGGAGGTAGTTGTGAATGACCCCGATGGCGTCTCATCGGTTCAGGCCAAGATTGGCCGATTGGCCGACATCGGCAAATCGACAGAATGGCTGTTGCTGGTTGATGATGGCACTTCGGGAGACAGGATCCCGGGAGATGGAATATACACTCTTGAGTTCAATGTCAGGCCAACAGTTCCACAAGGGGTCATAGAGGTCCAAATCAGGGCTTCTGACATTTTCTTCGCCACTACTCCACTCGAGGATCAGACACATACATTGGAAGTGGAAAAATCCACTTGCTGCTCGGGAGGCGGGAGCTGGCTCTCGCAGAATGCTGGAACCATTGCAGCGGTTTCCATCAGCATTCTGTTGATAATCGGGCTAGCCGCAATATTGCTTTCAATTAGGAAGTCAGATTTTGACTAGGGCAACTAGGAATATTGGTACGAGTGCCGGGATTTGAACCCGGGTTCCGGCGTTGGCAACGCCGGGTGATAACCACTACACTACACTCGTGCAGGTTCCGGGAAACCCGAATCACTTTTCTAAGCGTCGGTACCTAATTGAGAAGATTGGACAGCATTCCCCTAATCACTTCCCTTGTTTCCCTGTATGACTCAATTGTCCCTCCAAATGGATCTTCTAGGCCCCAGTCCTCATCAATTGGCAAGTCGGGGCACTCGACACCACACCCCATGCTAACTATCCTGTCGAAATCACTCGTGTCGATGCTATCTATTGATTTGGGAAACTGATCTTTCATCTCAATGCCAAGCTCTCCAACCACAGAAATTGCATTCTTAGCTATCTCATTTCCAGGATGGGTTCCCGCAGAAGATGAATCATGCCCCAATTCCCTCGCCAACGCCTCAGCCATTTGACTCCGACAAGTGTTTCCAACACAGACGAATAGGATCCTCATGCCACTACCTGTCAGTGGGCCTTAATGAAATCAACCAATATAGTCGATATCCATACAGGTCTACATCTGGTAGGGTTGAAGTATTCAGTCCATTGCCCCAATTCATGGCAGACTCCCCAGTTAGCCACCACCCTTCGGATACGGGAGACAAACCAAAGGCATCTTCCGATGAAAGGGCGCAGATGGAACAGGCGTATCAGCAGATGCAGAGAAAGATGAGAATGTCGAAGATGGACGAGAGTATCAATCACAAGATCATGGTTTTGTCCGGCAAAGGGGGAGTCGGCAAGACTACAGTAGCCACAGGACTAGCTCTCTCTCTGGCAAAAAGGGGGATGAAGGTCGGATTAATGGACATAGACATAACCGGGCCAAATGTTCCAAAGATGTTAGGACTTGAGGATGTCGAACTTCACATCGAGGACGGCCAGATTTTCCCAGCAATAGGGCCAAACGGCCTCAAGGTAATTTCAATGGCCTTCCTGATTGAGGACCCAGATAAGCCAGTAATTTGGAGAGGCCCGATAAAGTTGGGAGCGATTCAGCAGTTCATCGGAGACGTGGCTTGGGGTGAACTAGATGCTCTGGTCATAGACTTCCCTCCAGGGACTGGCGACGAGCCACTAACCGTAAGTCAAACACTGCCAAATTTGGATGGAGTTGTAATAGTGACAACGCCTCAAGAGGTCGCACTACTGGATAGTAGGAAATCAATCAACTTCGCCAAGACGATCAATGTCCCAGTATTGGGCGTCGTGGAGAATATGAGTGGATATACGATATCTGGTACTGCACCTGCGGGGACTGAAATTTCAGTCACAGGCCCAAATGGAGTTCCTATTGGTGTCAAAGCATCAGATGAGGGGAAATGGGAAATGAAACTGGACCTGTTCAAGACAGGAGGGGGAGAGTCTTCTGCAATTGACTTGGAAGTCCCATTCCTTGGTGCCTTGCCCTTCGATCCGGGGGTCGTCAGAGGGGGAGATGACGGCGTTCACAGGATAGTTGCTGATCCAGAGGGGGCCACTGCCATTGCATTTGACTCAGTAGTAGAAGGAATTCTTGAGAAACTCAGCAACAGCGTACCCTCAGATGTCAAGATTACCTGATTCTGGAAATATCCAGCAGGGGTCGACTTCATTGAGGACCCTTATCCTCGGATGTATTGGAAATGGCAGTAGGCAGTGGCATCTACATCACCTGGATTACAGGGGCTATACTACTCAGCATAGCGATGATGCCCATATTCAAACCACCTTACGCGAAAGTAAGTGCCGAGGGCTTCATCGACATGTTCAGGAGGTACTGGGCACACATGTTTGTTGTGTTCTCGGTATACCTGTGGAAGGACCTTCTGGATGGCTTAGACAGGGTCCTTATGGCAAATACACAGTTAGACATGACTCCCTATGTGTACGCCATCGAGGGAGACATAGTGCTATGGGTGCAAGAAGGACTCAGAACCCCCTTGCTCGACTTTGTTCTAACGCACTTCTACGTAATGGGATTCATGACCGCGACATTCGCCTCATTCCTGTATCCCATATACTTCGATGACAGGCATATGGCTGACAGGGTGTCCCTGTCCATGTTCTGGGTTTACATTCTTGCAATCCCATTCTACCTATTCTTCAATGTCAGAGTGACGGGTGACTACATTCCGGCAATGGAAACTGTGGCGTATGATCTAACGCCAGAGATACACAATTGGTTCACTAGGATAGACCCATTCACAAACGGGATGCCCAGTCTGCATATCGGCCTCCCCTTCGCCATTTGGTTAACGATGACTAGGTGGGACGAAGACGGTCGCTGGAACAAATACAGATCCATTCTCGCTGTATTCATCGCATTCACCGCCTTCTCAATAGTGTACCTGGGGATTCACTGGGTTGCTGACATACTCGGCGGAATGGTGGTGGCAATTATTGCAGTCGAGGTCACGGATAGGACTCATGCAGGAGTATGGAGGATAGCAGATGAGAGGATATTCACCAGGAGGCTCGCGCGCCTTCTCGATGACCCATCGGCCTTTGTGAAAAACGCATCCTCCGATTTGAGAGAATTTATCCGGCCTTTCAAGGAGCCAAGTAAGAAACAAACCAGTCTATTCATCGCATTGCTGCTAACTTCCACGGGAACAGTTCTACTCTGGGACGCCACGCATCAGGACTTTCCCGTTGAGGGAGTCGAGTGGCCAAAGTCCGCAGCAGGCTCAGATGGCTGGTTAGTCGGGGTTGAAGAAGATCCAGAATTCGATGGAATTAGTGATATCGAGATCACTGCTTGGAATGTTAGCGATGAAGTCAGCTACCAATTAGAGGGCGATGTTTGGAGTGAATCGCCAAATGTGGAGTTATCAGGATCCTTCCTGATTCTCTCCGGCGAACACAGAATAGACTTCTATGACTTGGAAAGCAGCTCTCAGGATCCATTTTTCCCAGTTTTCACCAGGAACGAGCAACTCCCCATCATTACCTGCGACATTGGGGTGGATGAAAATGGCGGGCCACTGGTAGTCATTGTGACTAATGAGTCTGCAGTAGTATTGGACGGCGAACAGGTGGCCACAGAATTAAGTCAAATCGAACATTTCTCCGACAATGTAGAGGTCTCTGAAAACTCTATTGCATGGGTTGAATTGAACTCATCATCCCCAACCATTTCAGTCTCTTCCTTCTCCAATCCTCTCACAATTCAGACTATTTCATTAGATGTTAGGGCCAGTGAATTAGACGATCAGTTCCTCTCCGAATCATCAGAAACCCCAGTGGATTACGATAGCTCGGCTGTAGTCGATATTGCGATGGGGAGTGGGGCTCTCGTAGCTGTAGTCGATGTAGGGCCAGTAAATAGGACGGTTTTCGTTGACATAATTACTGGAGAGCAGACAATCCTCTCGACCCCAATTTGGGAATCGTCATCGCCCAGCGTAGATCACGGATTCGTAGCGTTCCTACAGATTCCAAGATTCGACCCATCTGGGAACTCTGGTGATTCGCCCGGGACAACCCAAGTGTACCTGTATGAAATCTCACTGAATCAGACCAGACAGATATCTTTTGACGAAGAAAGAAGTCATTCGAACCCCCACGTTCTAATGGGCGGAATTGGGTGGATTGTCACAGATTCAGAGGGTGATTCAGAGCTAAACTGGCATGACCTAGAGGAAACCTTCGAGCCATACTCGTCCGTCCTTCTGCAAACATCAACAGTACTGCTGATACCATTGCTCTTCATCTGGGCAAGTCAGAACCAGTTGGAGCGGAAGAAGAAATAGCTACTCTGCTAACCTGAACATCTCTTCGAGATTTCTTTGTGCACGTGCAATAATTTCCTGGTCGATCTCGATAATTTGATCAGCCCGCGGCTCCTTTAGCGCCTGCAGTATGTCTTCCAGTTGTGTTGCCTTCATGTGCCTGCACATCACACACGCGCCGAACAAGTTGAGTTCTGAATCCGTTTCTGCCAGTACTCGCTCCGCAGTTCCACATTCAGTGATGAGCATAACATTCGGACGATTCTGAGAACCGAGCCTTACTGCCTCATTGATCAACTTCTCTGAAGAGCCAACAAAATCAGCCTCCTCTAGAACATCGGCACCGCATTCTGGATGCGCCAGAACTGAGACTTCTTCCCCGATCTGTTCCCTCCAGTGGCGAACTTTCTCACCAGTGAATGTGGCGTGAACCTCGCATTCTCCATCGAAAACAATGACTTCCTTACTCCCCTCCAATGACTTCTGCAAATGGGCACCCATGAATCGATCAGGTACGAATATCAGTCGATCCCCTGGGAGCCTCTCGCAAATTCGCAAGTAATTGCTGCTTGTCACGCTGACATCGCATTCCGCCTTCACAGCAGCAGTAGTGTTGATGTAACAAGCAACCGGAACGCCTGGATATTGAGATTTCAAATCCCTGACATCCTGTGCTGTTATTCCATCTGAAAGGCTGCAGCCCGCTTCTGGGGAAGGATGAATCACGGTCTTGTGCGGACTCACAATTTTCGCAGTTTCAGCCATGAATCTTACACTGGAGAATAATATCGTCATTTGAGGGGCATCACGTGCTGCCTTGGACAACGTGTATGAGTCGGCGACCTCATCTGCAACTCCGTAAATGATATCGGGAGTTTGATATGAATGGGCGATTAGGAATACGTCCTGCTCTTCCTTCAGTCTATTTATTTCAAGAGTCAAAGGGGCTATCCTTCGACAGGTCTCTATTGGCCATCTGTGAAGCTGCTGGATGGCCCCCTGCAAACGAATGGCCTCTACCTCTATTTCTTCCTCCGAGAAGTCACCAGGATCTACTTGGGAATGCGGCAGTGGTATGGCCGGCAGAGTAAGACTCATCCGTTTTTTCCGTCATGTGCAACCGCTTTCAAGGTATGCGGCCTCCCGATGGCATGGCCGGAGCGCAATATAGCCCCTGGTCTCTGGAAAATAAGATACATGAGGGGGCCGAGGCGACCGTCTTCAAGGGAGAATGGCTCGGTAGTCCAGCGGTGCTGAAGTTACGAAAGCCGAAGGGGTACAGGCATCCCCATCTGGATAACAGACTGACGAAAAGTAGGATGGCCGTAGAGGCAAGGGCCCTCTCTCGTTTACAGAAGAGAAGGTTCCCATCCCCATTGTTACTCCATATCGATAGCCAAGATTCTCTGATCATTATTTCTGAAATAGAAGGGTCTACACTGTTCGAAGTTATGACCTCCCGGGAGTTGAAAGAAGGCATGCTCCATAGTGTCGGAGAAACAATCCGCAGCATGCACGAGCTGGGAGTTTCCCATGGAGACTTGACTTCGCACAACATCATGGTCGATGAAGAGGGGGGCATCTCCCTAATCGACTTCGGATTGGCAAAGATATCACCAGAGTTGGAGAATCTAGGCCAGGATCTACAAGTACTAAACGAGTGCCTAACAGCCAGTCATTCCGACTATCCCGGCTCCATAGAGGAAGTGGTATCGGGATACTCATCACTCAGAAACGACGTCTCGGAAATATCCGACTCCCCTGAAGTCATACGACGCTTTGATGAGATTCGAAACAGAGTGAGATATCTGGGGTAGGAATATGAAGATAATTTTCGTCACGGGTAACAAAGGAAAACTCCTCGAGGCAAGTGAGCTATTGGGGCCTTTGGGTCATAATGTAGTTCAATTCGCCCACAATGGAATAATCCCAGAATTCACCGAGCCCCAATCTGAGGGAATAGAGAAAGTAGCAATTTCCAAGATGGAACAGGCACTTGGGATGATACCAGGGGAAATTGACTCAGATTCGGCAGTTATTGTCGAGGATGCAGGACTATTCATAGGGTCGTTGGGGGGATTTCCCGGGCCTTACTCATCCTATGTGGAGGACAAGTTGGGATTACACGGCATTCTCAGGTTGATGGAAGGGGAAAACGATCGGAATGCGGAATACAGGGCAGTCGTCGCTTTCCACCACGATGGAACCACCAGCATTTTCAGAGGCACCTGTGAGGGCGCAATAGGTCTAGAGAAAAGGGGGGAGGGCGGATTCGGCTACGATCCAATTTTCATTCCAAGGTCCTCCAATGGACTCTCATGTGCAGAGATGACAGCATCCGAGAAGTCGTCAATCTCGCATAGGGGAGAGGCCCTGA
>Ga0206683_10000909_pt1 | contig 20760 bp, 17 predicted proteins | sample M280m12015metaG_FD_155483 | JGI IMG/M metagenome (GOLD analysis project Ga0206683, IMG submission 155483) | Ammonia-oxidizing marine archaeal communities from Monterey Bay, California, United States - M2 80m 12015 | ecosystem: Environmental > Aquatic > Marine > Intertidal zone | place: USA...
TCACCAGAATTATACGTAAAGAAGATCGATTGACCTCTATATAGCTTCCATATGCTGCAGCGTGTAATCGCCTGCATTGTGAACAATGACAATGCGAAAAGTATGTGATCTTCTGCTTGATCTCAAATGAGATCTTTCTACACTCGCAGTTCCCTTCAATATTATTCATTTTCCTGAAGGTAAGGGTTTCCTTGATCTATGAGTTTATCGCCGGTCTCAATTCCAAGGAGGAATCTCCCGGTAGGAGTGGTTGCATTCTCCCAATGGACTCCGCCATGCATTGACATTGTTCGAAGATCCCTAAAGTGTCTCTGCGTCGCATTCCTGCCTGTTTGTGATGACACTCCCATCATTCCTGCCAATCTGCTTCCAGATGCCATGCAGAGCTTCGAGGCCATGGAGGTCTCTCTTCTTACCTTCAATCGATCACTGCCAGTAATGCTTTCATCATTGGATCCTTTCTCATGAAGAAAATTACAGAGTTCATCAATGATCATGTCTGCGATTCTCAGCTCCTCATAGGATTCACCAATTTTCTGTTGCACCGATTCTTGTTCAGATACCTTTTCTCCCAACATTGCCCCAAATCTAGATCTTGTTTGTTCAAGATACTCATTGATTAGACCATGCGTTGTTCCCAACGTTGGCCCAGAGAGTAGGGTATTGAAGTACATCCCCATTTCCACCCGATAGATATAACTTTCATGGAGGGATGAACCGGGAGGGTTTTTGCCACCCATTTCTATCGACTTAATTGTTCTGTATTCAGGCACGAATGCATCGACAACTTTAATGTCTTTGCTTCCAGTGCCTTTGAGACCTTCTGCATGCCATGTGTCAATGATTTCATACTGATCCGGCATGATGAATGCCATCCTATAATCAAGAGCGGTCCCAGACTTGGAGTGAGCATTTTTAAATTGGCCAGCAACAATCGAAGCATCTGAATGATCCACACCAGAGGCAAAACGCCAAAGACCATTGAGAATGAATCCGCCGTCGGCTTCTGTCATCTCACCGCCACCAGCAAAAGCAGTTGCAATGACTGCATCGGGACAGGTAGGCCAGAATTCTTCTTGCGCTTCAGCTGGGAATCTTCCAAAGTTCCAGGAATGAGACATGACTACCGATGACATCCATGAAGTCGATGCACAACCTTTGCCTAATTCTCTGGCAACATCCACTTGTGTTCCCCAGTCCATCTCATATCCGCCATACCTTTTGGGCGTAAAAATTTTATGGATTCCTGCTTCCTTCAGTGCAGCCACATTTTCCTCGGGCATTTTCCGAAGGTCTTCAGCCTGTTGAGCCCTTTCCCTTAATTCAGGGACGAGATCCCTCGCAAGCTTTGTAATCTCTTCTCGGGTAGGAATATAGCTGGGACTTTTATTTTCCGCTAGCGCCATATCTCTTATTAGTCAGCCAATTCTATCGTGACTCTACCATTCTCATCCATGTCAGAGATTTTGAACTCTACACCGATTGCTTTTCCGTAGCCTTCATATCTTGGTCTCCACCACTTATCAAGCAGTTCCTCTTGAGTCAGATCAAATTGACCCAAACGAGTCGCGGCATCCAAGACTTTTTTAAATGGAAAGGTGAAAGTTCTTTTGCCAGGTTCGATTTTTGCATCCAGGCACATTTGAAAGAAGCAACCTGTTCTTTCGTACATCATGACCAGTGCCAGTTCTTTATTGCCCGTTTTATCGATCATATTTTTTGTGCGTTCCAACAACGGCTGCATGGTTTCTCTATCGTGCTCAACATATTTATCAAGCATGTCATTGTCCTTTGCAAACTGAACAGCATTAAGATGTGCCTTCAAGAGCGCGTCATTCATGTCGTGTGGATATGGAATTTGAATCTGCATGGTTCGTACCAGAACCTGCATGGATTCAGCCACATCAGCTTCTCGACCTTCCATTCCTGTTGGTGGTGCAAGCACTTCTGGCGTCATCATTTCTACCGGCGGACCGCCCATAGGTTTAGCATCTTTTTTAGGCTTATTGCTTCCTTGCATCATTGCCATTTTTAGCTCCTCTTTAAAATATTATTTAGTTAATATACATCAAGGTTGATGCTTATTTTAAGAATCCTTTACCTTATAATAGTCATATTCTAATATTGATTACGGTCTTAAGTTAGAATCACAACACGATTTAGGGAGTTCAATGTGTATATAAATTTTTGGTATCCGGTAATTTTGGGTGAAGAGCTAAAAGAAGAGCCAGTTAAAGTCAGAATGCTGGGACAAAATTTCGTTGTATTTAGAGATTCAGAGGGGAATCCAAATACATTGCATGATGTGTGCATACATCGTGGAGCCTCTCTTTCAGAAGGCTCGGTTAAAAAGGATTGCATACAATGTCCTTACCATGGATGGCAATTTGATGGCGGGGGCATATGTCAGAAGATTCCTTCTCTAGGCAAAGATGCAAAAATACCCAAGCGTGCAAGAATTGACGCCTATCCCACAGAAGAGAAGTATGGAATTGTTTTCGCATTTTTAGGCGACCTTCCAGAAAAACAGAGACCTCCGATCATGCCGATTGAAGAACTAGAAGACGGAGAAGGCTGGAGACCAAACTACTTAACGTACGAAGCAAAAATCAATTATGAGCGTTCTATAGAGAATGGCCTTGATGCTGCACACAATGAGTTTGTCCATCCTACGCATGGCCATGAAGGCGAGGACGATGATTACAAAGTCAATGATCTCAAGTTCGAAGACAGCAGATTTGGTGTCGCTAAAAAGTGGGGATTTGGCTTTTGGCATCCATTTAAATCTCCTGCTTCAAAGAAAGAGGGGCCACAGCTCAAAGAAGCAAGTGAGCAAAGATGGGCCGGTTCTGGAATAGTGGGGCCCAATCAAATGTGGACTTATATTGTTTTTAATGAGAAATCAGAGTTTAGACAATACATGTTTGAATGCCCTGTTGAGGAAGATCATGTGAAGATATTTTTGGTTAACATGAGAAAAATGATGCTTGATCCAGCCATGGATAAACCCATTGCAGATCGATGCATGGTGGTTGCTCAGCAAGATATTGATGTTTTGGAAAAAGTGGAACCATCCTTTACGCCTGCATCTAACACTAAAGAGTTCCTTGTTCCTGCAGATGAGCCTTGTATTAAATACAGAAAGTTACTCAGTGGATGGGAGAAAAAAGGCTGGAAGATCAACTCCGATGCCGTGAAAGAAGCCTCGGGCAAAATTGCTTATGCAATACCTTCTCCATTGAGAAAGAAACAGAAGGGTTGGGTCATCGACCAGATCCCATTGAACTAATCCATTATGAAATCACTTATTAGAAACATACAGCTCTCAATAATATTCATTATTATTGCAGCTCCTCTGAATGCGTTTGCAGATGATGAAGAAAGAATTGTTTTGATTACAGGAGCCAATCGAGGCATTGGATTGGAATTCACCGATCAGTATTTAGAAGAGGGTTGGACTGTGATTGCAACAGCTCGAAAGCCTGAAAAGGCTGAAGACCTGAAACAACTGCAAAAACAATACCCAGAGCAGCTTTCAATTCATCAACTGGATGTGACCGATCACGAACGAATAGATGCATTGGCTGAAGAGCTTGAGGGTCAGCCCATTGATTTATTGTTAAATAATGCTGGGATATCCGGATATATTCCTGATCAGATATTTGGGCGACTTGATTATGAATCATTTGATCAAGTCTTAGCAGTCAACACTGTTGCTCCTTTAAAGATGGCAGAAGCATTCTATCCCCATGTTAAAAGCAGTAACCTAAAGAAGATTGTCAGCGTTTCCAGTAGCGAAGGATCAATTGGTGGAGCTTATGATGATGAGTCGGGACGAATGTATTTCTACCGATCCAGTAAGTCAGCACTCAATATGGTGATGGTTAACCTAGCTTTTCAGCTCAAAAGTAGGGGCATAGCTGTTGGTTTAGTCAATCCGGGCCCAACAGATACTGATTTTATGAGAGGTATACCTTTTCCTCTGAGATCAACAGAGGAAGCAGTGTCAGACATGATTGAGAATATTGAGGATATAGATCTCGATAATACCGCTGCTTATCTCAATTACAACGGTAAAACGATTGATTGGTAAAGCTTTTTGATTAGAGTACCAAGCCGACTACATAAAACATTGAGCTGACAACAACAAAAGCACACGCTCCGAACATATTTTCTTTTCTCATAATGAATCTCCTATGGTTGAAGATAGACTTCGCCTAGAGGTCAGTAATAGATTCAAATGCGGCTCCTTATTAAAACTCTGCAATTCCAGCTACTGAACGCTCAACCTCTGTTTCAGCACTCGCTATCATTTGACCAGATGCCAGCTCAAATTTACCAATTTGACCGTTAAAGAAATTCCCAAGTACAGCATGTTGACCATCATTGCATAAGCACAATGTTGCCCATCCAGGACCAGGCAATACTTTTTCATCAAGAATTGATCCTGACTCAAGATCATGATGACAGAGAGAAAAGCCTTCTCTGAAGTTTGCTTTGATGGAATAAAAGTCTGTATCATTTGAAAATCCAATTGCGATCACCGTGTTTCCACTATCGGGTTCATAGGTAATGAGATCATCCAGCTGTTTATGATCTTTAATATCGTATTGAAAGATACGATTACCCAGTTCTGAGATATATAGAATCTTTGATTCACTAGGCATAAGAGCAGAGGAGGTTACACCGAGGAATCCTGGCATGCCGCCGTGCGTTTCGGTTTCATAAGTTTCAATGTGATTACCATCTTGTGAATATTTATAGATGTTTCCATCTCCATATCTTTCAGTGTCTGGCATGAATGGAAGCACGGTGCCTAATTTCCTTGGCCCCTCCAGTGCTTTATTGTTGCTCTCATCGCCCGTGAGATGCTCTCCGAGTAGGATCTCTCCACTACCCAAGAAGTTCACGTTAGAGAATGATCGATCACCAAAATCAGCTTGATCAATTTGCTCTCCAGATGCATTCACTTTGATGGCAGAACAGTTTTGGCTGTCGAAGGCCCAAAGATCTTTATTTGGATCGAATTTTAAGCCTCCTACGAGATGTGTGGTGTTATCAGTCCATAAAGTTCCTTTGAGATTTAAATCGCTGTCAAACTGAATGATTCTTCCAGGGCCTGCATGATCGTCCTCTGGGTTATTTAAAAGGGTTGCCCCCACTAAGATGTCGCCTTCTTCAAAAGCTTTCATATCTGATGTATTCATTTAGATTAAGTGCCCCCATTTTTCTTTTACTAGTTCTAAGATCTCCGGATCGTGTTCTAAAAGATGTTCACGATTTAGTTTTGGATAAACATCCGGACCATTCTCCTCCGGTAATTGCCTTGTAGCATCAATCAATATTCTTGAGGATTTGCCCCTATTTTTTGCGCTCGGATCCAAGAAGAATCCTGGTCCGTCTTCTATCGTTTTTGCGCCTGGAAAGGGTTGCCATCTAGCCCCAACTGTTTGGAACACTTCTTTTGTGTTGTGGATGTTCACGTCTTCATCAACCACAACTACAATCTTACCAATCGGTAGGAAATTAAATTTCTCGGCGATCTCTAAGGCTTGATGAGGTTTTGTTTTCTCAATGCTTATAAAAAGAAAGCCCACATGGTCTATTGGAATATGAAATCCTCTGAGCTCAGGCATAAATTTTTGAAAGCCTTTCACTGAAGCTGCCTCACCGGGCGATGTGACAAAACCTCTGGTGACTCCTGTGAATTGATTGACAACCATTGGTTTTTTTCGATGTGTGATGGTTTTTATATTCATGTAAAACGTTGACTCATGAGGCAGTCCCATGTAGCCATACATCTCACCAAAAGGACCCTCTTCTTCAAAGTCATCGAGCGGTATTTCGCCTTCGATGATCATTTCAACATTGGCAGGAACCATGATGTCTGTGTTTTCGCATTTAACCACTTCAATCGGCTTTCCTTTAAACCCACCAGCTATCTCTAGTTCATCTTGACCCGATCGAGCTGTTTTAGAACTGCTCATTGCGAATACTATTGGATCAGTGCCGAGCACGACTGCAACTTTTGCGTGTGTTTCACCGTTTTCTTTGTGTGCCATGATGGCCTTCCAACCGTCTTGGTTCTTCTCAGGGCTGATGCCGATTTTTCTTGGTCCTTTGATTTGCATCCTGTAAGTGCCCACATTTCTTACGCCATCTGGATCAACAGTGATTAAGTTTCCCGTGTTGATGAACCGACCATTGTCAGCGGGGTTTGTTTGTATAAATGGGAAGCTTAAGATATCTATTTCATCTTCATTTAAGATCACTTCTTTGCTCGGTGCATTTGCAGCATCAACCTCAATGGTTTTCATAGGCTCTATAGGAACCTTACCCATCATTTCATTCACCGATGTTTTGTAATCCAGAACATGATCACCCCAATCAATGTCTTCCAATGGCACACCAATAGCGAGCGCCTCATGACCCGACATCCCGTATTGGTTGATGAGGATTGGCCCATCCATCCACTCGCCATCAATTTTGACTTTTTCTACAATGACGGCAGGCGCACCCAGCCAGCCATGCTTATCCATCAACTTGTATATGAATCCAGTGAGTTCGTATGCATCCTGATCAATTTCATCAATGCGGATTAGTTTGCCATGCTCTTCTATGGCTTCGAGATACTCACGTAGAGAATCGTATGGACCTGTTCCAATCATGTTTCCCCTTAACAATTATTGTTCACTTATTGTATCTATCTTCAGGAAATAAAAAAGCCCCTCGAAAGGGGCTTTTTTTATCCGATTGGATTATTACCAGCGTTTGACGTATCTGACTCCAACCTCTCTTGGTCTATTCACGTATTGACGTGCATTACCAAAGAAGAAATCAAAGAACCAGTCGTTCACTGCAATGTCCGCTCTTTCATCGCTTACGTTGTTGATGAAGAGGTTCACTTCCCAATCGTCACCCATGAGGCCGTATTTAAGGTCGATTGACTTATACGAACGCTGAGTGAATTGAGAACCCGGTTGAACCGCACTCACTGTGTCTCCAGTGTATGATACTGAGGCTCTGAAGAATCCTTCATTTGCACCCATCATTTGTGTATCAATTGATGTGTCCATCCAAAGGTTTGCTTTGAACTCAGGGACCTGAGGCAGTCTAGAGCCAGCTGGTGCTGATCCATCTGAGAGATCCTGATCAAGTTCTGCTGTAACCCATTGTGCATTGAATCCAATTTCCATATTGTCTCCAACTGCATTCAAAGTTTCTAGCTGCAGCCCATCAGAGGAAGCTTCTCCAACATTGGCCACCACTTTCTGCCATGGCTGTCCACACATTGGAGCAGGATATGCTTCTGCTGAACCGCAAGGCAAGTTACTTGGGTCAACCACTTCTAACTGATAGTTGTTCCAATCCATTGTGAAGTAAGTGACATTCAATTGCATGTTGCCATCCATTAGAGTGGTTTTGAGACCTATCTCTGTGTTTTCAAGATAATCTGATTCGTAGACATCAGGATAGAATGGCGCAGATGACCGACCACGGTTTACGCCACCCGGTCGATAACCTTCTGAGTACAGACCATATACCATGGTGTCATCATCCACATTGTATTTGATGCTGACCTTCGGAACGAAGTCACTGTCACCTGGATTGTCTCTCTTGTTCTTAGGTAGTACTCCATCAGCTGCTAATGCACCTTTTGGATTTTCTACCCAATATCTTTTATCGGCTTCACGATCGAAGTAACGACCGCCCAAAGTCAGCTCCCAGTTCTCATCGAATCGGTAGTTGACTTCACCAAATACAGCCATGGTTTCCCATTCGGTTCTATCGTATGAAGCCCACCAAATATCACTCGGAGCTACCGGCAACCTATCTGGTAGGTAAGTTGCAACGTAATTCATTTGGTTCGCATAACCTGCTGAATTTCTGTAGTTGTGTGTTTCAGTTTCGAAATCCCAACCTTCTTCCCTTTCTTGATAGAAAAGTCCTACGATCCAATCTAGATCATCGGTTTGATTAGAAAGTCTAAACTCTTGAGTTTTAGATGAATTCCACTGATCCAGAATATTGAATCCTGGCACATCATTATAAGCATAGCCTACGCCGACTGGCTGGAAGCAATACCTAGAGCTGCTTGCATAACCATTGTAGTAGTAGCAGAAGGTACCAAAATACATTGAGTAAGTAGTTCTATCGTTCACGTAGAATACTTCTCGATCAAAGTAAGATGTTGCAGAGATCAGCGTTGCCCAACCAAGATCTTTCTCAATCGTTAATGCAATTTGTGTCCAATCGTCGTCTCTTGGCTCATCGTAGAATGAAACCCTTTGAAGATCGCCCACACTCGGATCAAAATAGCTGTAACCGTCAGCACTGTTGTTCTGAGTCGCGAGTTCAAACAGGTAATAGCCATCATCCATATCCCACTGGGCCGCTAAACGACCACCGGTTGATTTGAATGTATTGACATCGTCTCTGACCACGCCTGGATTGAATGTGGAGTTATTGTTTAGCCCGAATCTTGCACTGTTGCCGTCTACGACGTCTACAAATCCACCGTCTTCAGCGGTGAAACCAACTGCTCTGATTGCAAAGTTGTCTGAGATAGGAACATTGACAACACCGCTTATATCATAACTGCTTTCCCCTTCGTCCATCATTTTCAATGTGATGTCACCGACAGCAGAGAATTCAGATGTATCCGGTTTATTTGTAATGATTCTGATTGCACCTGATTGTGCACTTGAACCATAAAGGGTGCCTTGAGGACCAGCTAGCGCTTCAATCCTATTGACATCAACCATTCTGACATCAGCCGCCATTCCTGCTTGTGTAATTGGTTGCTCGTTGAGGTATAGAGCAGAGGATTCCTCAGATATAAACGTACCGTTATCGTCTGCAATCCCTCTGAAATAAACTTTACCAGTACCCGGAGTGTAATTTACATAACTCATGCTCGGGATGAGTTTTGCATAATCTTCCATGCCAACAATATTGGCTTTTTTCAGGGTATCTTCTGTGATTGCTTGCACACTACCTGCGATGTCTTGAAGGCTTTCAGACTTCTTCGTCGCGGTAACTACAATCTCTTCAAGCTGAGCTTGTGCTGTTGTGTAACCGGCCATTGCAGCTGTAACTGCTGCAGCAACACTGGTTATTTTTTGCGTGTTTGTAAGTGTCGACATAATTTAATTCCTACCTAAAATAAATTAAAAACAGTGCTATTTGCACTGCTACCCAATGAATACTATATGATAATGATCTTTAATCAAGGCAAAAGAGAAGCCAATTTGGCATATTTCTTTGAGGAAATGGCAAAATATGTTGCTAATATACAACATTATGGATCTTAAGAGCTTTTATGTTATTGATAAATATATGAAAATAATTAAATGCATTTTCCCTTAATATTGAATTCCTATTGTATATGTCATGCCAATAATTAAAATTTAAAAAACAGAGGTTATTTATGGATATTGGAACACCACTCAGGGATCTTGGCGAGATCAATGCAGAGCCATTGATTGATAGCATCCTTTCGCTTGATGAAGAAAGCTGGAATGAGAATTTGAGTCGCCAGGAAATGTTTGATGTGCACAAGAAGACCAGCTCACTGGTCATGATCTTCTGTGATGGTTGGCCAGAGTTGGTCGTATCAAAAGAGAAGGCATGGGATTATTTAGCGGAAACAGCAGTTCCACTCATGGATGAAATCATTAACCAGCACTATCAACCCGGCGGCACAATCATAAGAGCCATGGCAGCGAAACTTTTTGCGGGTGAACGTATAACACCACATACAGATAAGCATCCTTCATTCCATATCGGCCATAGAATTCACATACCCATCACAACCAATGATTTAGTTAGATTTACCATTGGCGGTAAACCATTCCATTTAGAGGTGGGGAGGGTGTATGAGGTCAATAATCAAAATACACACAGCGTTATGAATCGAGGCAAAGAGGATCGGATTACCTTTATATTCGACTACATGCCACCCGATATTAGAGAAAAAGCAAAAACACTTTAGTCTTGAGCAGTCTCTTTTAAAACTGGATCTAGAATCTCAATGAGCGGTTTTAGCTCCTCCTCATAGTTCTTCCAAGCAAACATTGCACCTTTATATATAGGTTGCCTGACTTGTTCAGAACTTGCTGTATTTACAGATCGCTCATTTTCATAGAATCTTAGGCATTCCTCTTCCCATTCAAGGCCGCAGTATTCAATGAGTTTTCTTGTTTCTTCTTCTTGGTTTTCTATCAGGTTCTCGTATTGAATATCATAGATATCATTTGGATAGATCTCATGCCAATGTTTCATCAATCGTACGTATTCCAGATAGTATTCTCCAATTTCAAATAAGTCATAGCTCCAAGATTGTCCTTTGTAAAATAATTGCTTAAATGAACTGACACAGCTATCAAGAGGGTGTCTTTGTGCATTGATAATCTTGGCATTTGGCAGGATTGTTTTTATGAATCCAATGTGTGCAAAATTATTTGGCATTTTATCAATGAAATATGGCTTATCTGTTCGATACCTCATCGATGTTTTTAGATAATCTTCGCCAAAATCAATCTTCTCCTCATCGGTCATGTGTTTGACCGCATCTGGGTATTTGACCCCCGGCGGCTTCATTTTTGTCAGTTTTCTTCCAAGTAAAGAAATATCAGGCAGCTCCCTCGTGCCTTCGACCTGGCTATGGCTGGCTAGTATTTGTTCAACCAAAGTCGAACCCGATCTTGGTAAACCAAGTATGAAAATGGGCGCATCGCTTTGGCAGCCTTTGCCTTTTGTCGATTCCACAAAATCTTTGGTAAAGGTTTCCATTAGGGTTTCATGAGTGACTTGTGTTGTCACTGAATCGTAGATTTCAGATTGTCTTCTGAGCTCATTGCCTGTGAAGAAGTGATACCAAGCTTCGCCATAATTTTTTTGTTTTTCTTTTGCGTTGGCAAGTGCGATATGAAAAAAAGCTTTGTTTGGTGGAGGTAGATCGGGATTCTGAATATGCTCTTCCATTTTCTCTATCTCTGATTCTTCAAACGTATAAGTTTTTAGGTTTGCGAGACTCCAATATGCTTCTGAAAACATGGGTTGTGCTTGAATGCAGTTTTTATAAGCAACTACGGCATCGTCATATCTTCCGATGGTCTTGAGTATATTTCCTAAACCCATGTTGCTTCCTATGTGTTGGGGTTCTATTTTGAGTGCATTCTCATAAGATTCGATGGATCCTTTATGATCGTCCATTTTGCCTAGGATACTGCCTCTGATCATATGACCAAAAGGTAAATTGGGTTGAAGTTTTATGACTCTCTGAACCGCATCCAGTGCTTTTCCAAAATCCTCAGATTCTGTATATGTTTCAGCTAAATCAGCCCAAGCGCCTGCAAATCGAGGTTTGATCTGAACAGCCTTTTCTAGAAGAACAATCGCATCGGCCCTTTGCTCTAATTTGTTGGCAATGCTTGCCAATAGTCTTAGACCATCAACATCTTCTGGATGCTCTCTTAAAACTTCTCTTGTGATGTTCTCAGCTTTTTCGGTCTCTCCTTTTGCAAAAGCCTGAGCAGCCGTTGCAAGACGTTCTTTTGTTGGTTCCAATGATAAAGCCGATTTGTAAAATTCGTTCGCCTCATCGTTTCTACCCAGTTGCTTAAATATTTTTCCTAATTTGATCATGGCGCTGGCATTATCGGGTTTGAGTTCGAGTACTTTTTTAAACGCCTCAATTGCATTTTCCGGTTTATTTTGTGCCAGTAGTGCATTGCCCAGCTCCTCATGCGCGGGTGGGAAATCTGGAAATGCTCTAAGTGTATGTTTTAAGCGCTTTACCGCTGATCCAGAGCGACCTTGTCTAATTAAGGAGACAGCGAGTAGTACCTGAATATTCGGGTCGCTGTTTGAGACCTCTTTGATTGTCTTTCTACATATTTTTTCTGCCATCACATGATCGCCGGCATTCAAGAATTCGAGCGCTCTCTCAAACGATGCCTTTAGTGCAGAATGTTCATCTTTAACCATTGTAATTTCTAAGCCGGTTTAATTTGCTGATCTATTCTGCCTTGATGTGATCCATGCAGCAACACACAATCCAATTGTGACCACCACAATCAAGATTGTTGCCAATGCATTAATGTCCGGGGAAACACCCAGACGCACTTTCGAAAATATCAGCATGGGAAGGGTTGTGGCTCCTGGACCGGATACAAAACTTGCAATTACCAGATCATCCAGCGACAAGGTGAATGCTAGAAGCCATCCAGAAATCATGGCAGGGAATATGATTGGAAGTGTAATATCCCACAATACTCTCAGCGGTCTTGCGCCCAAGTCCATTGCCGCTTCCTCTAAGGTATCATTAATTTCTGTCAATCTTGATTGTATGATCACTGCCACGTAAGCCATTGAGAATGTAATGTGTGCAATTGTTATTGTATTCATCCCTCTGGATGACGGCCAACCAATAAAGTCTTGAAGCGATACAAAAAGCAATAACAAAGATAATCCTGTGATCACTTCAGGCATTACCAATGGCGATGCAATCATTCCTGAGAACAGCATTCTTCCTCGGAAACTTTTTAGTCTCGCCATCACGAAGCCAGCCATCGTGCCCATGATGGTTGCAAATGTTGCTGTGATTGCAGCAATCTTGAAACTCAGCAGGGCAGCATTGAGTATATTCTCATTATTGAATAGTTCGACATACCATTTTAGAGACCAGCCGCCCCAAACGGTGACCAATCGAGAATCATTGAAGGAGTAAATGATGACCAAGAGGATTGGGATATAAAGAAATGCAAAACCAAAGCACAATGCAGAGAAAATAAAGCGTGATCTTTGATTTAACATTATGCTGCAACCACTGAATTGTCCGCCTGTCTTTTTTGGAAATAAACAATTGGCAAGACCAATAACAAAAGCAATACAATTGCGACAGCCGATGCCACAGGCCAATCTCTGTTGAGGAAGAATTCATCGAATAAAACCCTTCCGATCATCAATGTATCGGCCCCACCCAAGAGCGCTGGAATAACGTATTCACCGATTGCAGGAATAAAGACCAATAAACACCCCGCTATTATTCCTGGGAGGGACAGTGGAAGGGTTACATCCAAGAATCCTTGCCATCTTTTTGCACCCAAGTCTGAAGCTGCCTCCAACAATCTTACATCGAGTTTCACAAGGTTCGCATAGAGCGGAAGGATCATGTATGGCAAGTATGAGTAAACCATACCAATGTATACCGCAGTGTCGGTGTAAAGCAGCTCTAGCGGTTGATCGATTAAGCCAATCCAAAGCAGAAATCCATTTATTAGGCCATTTGTCTTAAGGATTCCCATCCATGAGTAAACCCTTAAAAGGAATGAGATCCAGAATGGGATTACGACCAATAACAGTAAAATATTCCTCGTTGGCTGAGGCGATCTTGCGATGCCATAAGCAATTGGATAACCAATAAGCAGTGTAAAAACAGTTGAGATAAATGCCAACTTAACAGAACTAAGATAAGTGACAAAATACAATGAGTCTTGAAACAAGTAGAGAAAATTATCGAATGTTGTGAAGACCGAGAAGCCTCCATTTTCTCCTTCAGTGAAGAACGATGTGAATGGGGGTTGTGCAATGATTGGGTCCGCCAAACTGATTTTAAAAACAATCACAAATGGCGCCAGAAAGAATAACAGTAACCAAATGTATGGAATGGCAACAATAAAATGTCTCCATAAGTTTTCTCTCAGGGAGTTATTGCTATTTATGAGTATTCCAGACATCAATCACCCAACAAGATCAGACTGTCGTTTTCCCAAGAAAGATAAACTTCGTCTTCCCATTTGATCGATTGCTCAACTCGATCTCTATTTTGTTTGCTGACCTGAATGATGTCACCGCTTTCGGATCTAACCCTGTAGATCGATAGATTGCCAAAATAGCCAAAGTCTTCGACCAAGCCTTTTACGTAATTCTTACCTTCACCGATTGGAGCTTCTTTCTCAATCATGATTTTTTCCGGCCTCAGTGCAACAGAAATCTGCCCAGATTGATCAAACTTATTCGTATCATGCAATGACAAATCCCCGCCCAAAGCTTTGCAGTTAAGAACAATCTGGTTTTGATCTTGAGTTATCACTTTTGCATCCAATAGATTGATATTGCCCAAGAAGTCAGCCACAAATCTAGATTTTGGATTTTCATAAATTAAATTAGGAGAACCAATTTGCACAAATTGTCCTTGCTCCATGATTGCAATCCTGTCGGACAGCGTCATGGCTTCTTCTTGATCATGAGTCACGATTACGAAGGTAATCCCCAATTCATCGTGAATATCCATTAATTCAAACTGTGTACTTTGACGAAGTTTTTTGTCGAGTGCTGCCATTGGTTCATCGAGAAGCAGGACTTTGGGCTCCTTGATCAAAGATCTTGCCAAAGCAACTCTTTGTGATTGACCTCCAGATAATTGATTGGGCTTTCGGCTGTCATACCCATCGAGCTTTACCAGTGATAACATACGTTGAACTTTTTCTTCTATTGCATCTTTGGTCTGACCTTCTTTTTTGAGTCCGTAGGCAATGTTGTCAAAGACCGACATATGAGGAAAAAGCGCGTAATTCTGAAACATAATATTGACTGGGCGCTCATATGGAGCCATCGCTGTCATATCAATGCCATCTATTAAGACGCTCCCTTGGCTTGGCATTTCTAATCCTGCCAGTATTCTGAGCAATGTTGTTTTCCCAGAGCCAGATGCTCCAAGTATCGAAAAAAGCTCTCCTTTTTTGATTTCTAGGTCAACATTATCAACCGCGACAACGTCACCAAAGTTTTTGCTGACCCCTTTTATATCAATGAAATTATTTTCGTTATTTGTCATTTTCTTTCTCTTTTTTTGATGCCTGTTTTAAATCGACTGAAAATCCTTGTTTTAATTCTGCTGTACTTTGGGGGATCAACCTCTGTGAAGAATAATCGATCCATAATCTCTGGTGTAGGGTAGACCGCTGGGTCAGAAACTATCTCTTCTTTGATGAAGCTTTTGGCATCAGGAACTGGGCTTGCATAATGTGTCAAATTCACAAAGTCTGCACTCACTTCCGGGCGCAATAGATAATCAAGCAATAAGTATGCGTTTTCGATATTTTTTGATTCTTTGGGGATAACAATGATATCCACCCAAAGAAGCCCGCCTTCTTCGGGCACAAAATATCTCAGGTCTATATCTTTGCCTGCTTCCTCTGCTCGATCTTTGGCTGTCGCATAATCTCCAGCCCAGCTCATTGCTATACAGGCATCACCGTTTGCTAGATCATTCAGTAAAGTAGAGGATGTAAATTTCTTAATATAGGGTCTGGCTCCATGTAAAAGCTCTTCTGCTTCATCAAGTTCTATGGGATCTTTTGAGCTATCATCATAACCAAGATAGACAAGCGCTTGAGGAATGACATCTGTTGGAGAGTCAAGCATGATGATTCCGCAATCTGCAAATTTAGAAAGGGCATCGGGTTCATACAACATCGCAGCACTTCCTATCGGCGGATTGGGATCTCGAGCAAAGATTTTATTGGCATCATAGCTCACTCCTGTTGAGCCATAGCTATAAGGAATCATGATTCGATTCCCTGAGTCAATCTCTTTGAGCATTTCCATCAGCATTGGGTCTAGAAGCTCATAGTTAGAAAGTTTTGATGGGTCAATCTCATGAAATATTTTGAGTGGCATCAATCTTTTTGAGTACATGCTTGAATGAACCACTAAGTCATACCCTGAATTTCCTGCCAGGAGTTTTGCTTCTACAATTTCAGATGAATCGTATTGATCGTAATTCACCTTTATCCCATATTCTTCCTCAAAATCTTCGATTGTCGATTCACCAATATAGTCCGCCCAGTTATAAAAATTAACCACGCCTTCAGCCAGTGTAAGCTGAGAAAAAAACACTATAGGCAATAAAGCCTTTATCAAATTTAGTTTCATAATTTAATTTAGTTATCTAGATTGATCTTCGCTATTGTTTCCAATCACATTGGTCATCAAGATACCTATAACAATAAACAAGCAACCGACGGACATCAATACTGTTATCTGCTCTTCAAGTAAAACATAAGCCCACATCATTCCGAAAACAGGTACAAGCATCGCAATAATTGAAGTGCTCACAGGACCCACATTTCGAATCAAGATGAAATATGGAATGTAAGCCAGGCCGGTACAAAACGTTGCCAGATAAACCACATTTAACATGGACTCGGCGGTGACAATATTCCAAGGTATTGGAAAAAATATAAGCAGAGGGCTGATACAAATGGTAGCGGCAACCATGCTTGCTGCTGCCATGAGTTTTGTGTCTTCAAAGTTTAGCTTAAAAATATAAACCATTGAGACGCCATACATCATAGCGCCCATTACTGCAGATAGGTTTGCGAGTGGATGAAATTCCATAGCATCCATTCCAACAAAAATACACAGCCCAATGATACCGGTTAGAATTCCCAAAAATTGAATCCACCTGAAAGCGAAGCCTAAGAATAGAATTGAAAATAAAAAAGCAAACAACGGTGTGCTGCCATTCACCACCGCCATAGATCCCGCATTGATGTAAAAAGCAGAGAGGGCAAAAAACATGAATGGAATGGTCACATTTGTAGCTCCGACGATAAAAATAGGAACGATATTTTCACGGATGATTGCGAAATGCTTTGGGCGAATGAACAAAAGACTGAGAATAATGGAGGATATGAATAGACGCATGAATACCAATCCAACAGCCCCAAATATTGGTGCAGTTTTTTTTATAAACACAAACGCACTGCTCCATACAGCTGAAAGGCCAATGATATAAATCCAATCGAGAATGGTTGGTTTAGCTCTCAACAGTTTTTACTCTTCTAGAGTTTCTTCAGGCCCTTTCGAAGAAGACCCCCAGCAATGATTAGACGTTGAACTTCTGAAGTGCCTTCCCAGATTCGATCCACCCTAAGCTCTCTATAGAATCGCTCGGCAGCAAATTCCCTCATATAGCCTCTGCCACCAAAGATTTGAACCACTCTGTCAGCCACTTTATTCGCCATCTCTGAAGCAAACAACTTCACAGCTGAACACCGATAATGCAATGCTTTTATATCATCGCCCCGATCATGAGCCATTGCTGTTTCGTACAACATCAATCTCGCTGCCCAGAGGTCAGTGACGCTGTCGGCCAACATAAACTGAATGGCTTGTTGTTCTGATAAGAGGCCGCCCTTGACCTTTCGATCTTGAGCAAATTCACTCGCTTCTTCGATCAGCCTTGCAGCAGCACCGCAACAGCGAGCCGCGATCATTAAACGCTCTCTTCTGAACCAGGCAAGAGAGTAACTCATTCCATCTTCTTCGGACCCGATCAGATTCTCATTCGGTATAAAGACGTCATTGAATTTATAAATTGGATGATGGCTATCGAATGTATGAGAGAAAAGAGGCGTCCGAACATGCTCTATACCTTCTTGATCCATGTCCAAGAAAAACAAAGCATCACCAATTGCATCTTCACCGTCATGAATAACCGCTTGAATAAAAAAGAAGTCGGCATGATTGGCACCGGTTACATACCATTTCTCTCCATTGACAATGTATCCACCGTCGACTTTTTTCGCTGTGGCTGAAACATCAAGCTCCGATCCAGATTCAGATTCAGTGATGGCATAGGTCTCGTGTCGACTTCCGTCCATGAGCGGCAAAATATATTTCTTAATTTGCTCCTCATTGCATGCTTCAAGCATCCATGCTTGAGGCTCTGAAAAACACCATGTGAGTGCATTTGTGCTTTGTCCCAAGACCTCCCAAACTGCAACTTGCTGTAGATTTGATAATTCTTGACCGCCGATCTTCTTCGGCATATCCATACTGGATAAACCAAGATCAATCGCCATTTGTCTGTGTTTTGCATCGATTTCTACTGGAACTTTACCGCTGTTCATTTCTGCTTCAACTTCCCAGGGCTTTGTTTCTTGCAGAAAGCTTTCTGCAATTTCAATCCATTCTTTTACATCGTTAGGTAAATTAATGTGCATTCAATTTCTCCATCAACTAAAAATACCGAAAATAAATATTACTCTGATTCACTGAGACTTGTTAAGAAATTATCAATCATTTTTTATGTTCAAGTATTCAGGAACTTCATGATCATTTAAGAAGGCTTCAATCATATGATTCACCTCTTCGGGTGCATCTTGTTGAACATGATGTGAAATGCCTTTGAGATATCGAAGCGTCAGATTAGAAACATACTCTTCTGTGCCTAATGTGCTTCTGATTGATAGGGCAATGTCTTTTTCACCCCATAACATGAGAGTGGGAATATCAATCATTGGGAAACCCATTTTCCACTGCCGGTAAAGTCCTCCGCCTCTCAGCAATGCTCGATAATAGTTGAACATGGCTGTGCGATTACTCTTACGTGAGCCATTGTCATCATAGAGTTGAACAACGTCATCTGGATAGTTTCTTTTTCGTGCGGCACGCGCTGCACCGGATTTTATCAATTGCCCCGTTTTAAACTTACGGGTCAATAATTCTGGAAGCCACGGAATTTGGAAGAATAAGACATACCATGATCGCATCCATTGTTCGAGGGTTTTCATGCTTCTAATAAACTGAGCCGGATGAGGGACATTGCAGATGATCAAACGCTCTATTCTATCCGGATATCGCATTGCAAAGTGCCATGCAATCAATGCTCCCCAATCGTGTGAGAGAAGTATGACTTTTTTTGCGTTGGCAGCCTCAATGATTCCAGCTACATCTTCAATCAGAATCTCAATCTGATAATTGTTCATTCCTTTTGGAATATCGCTGTTGCCATAGCCACGTAGATTGGGTGCCCAAACACGATAACCAAGATTTGCAAAATGAGACATTTGGAATCGCCAAGTAATACTGTGTTCAGGCCAGCCATGAAGGCAAAGAATTAATGTTTCACCTTCGCCTTGTGCATCGACTTCAAACTCAATGTTATTTGCTTGAATTCTTATTGTTTCAACGGTATCTATGATGTCAGAGGTTTTACCGATTCTTGTCATGAACTATTTTTTTCCTTTGAAACTCTAGATTATTTGGATACTATCTAGAACATATGATGTATTTACTAGATTCTCGATTCAACATTATCTACACAAGAAACTAATCCAAGTTTCGTTCGCCACTGGCGAATTCCAGACATATCCCGATAAAAAAAGAGAAATCAAATGAGTAAAAGATCATTAAAGAAAAGCAACGAACATTTTAAAAAAGCAGTAAACAAACTCCCGCTTGGAGTGACCTCAAACTTTAGATACTGGGGCGATGACGAAACCATCTACATCAAGCGTGCAAAGGGATGCAGGCTTTGGGATTTGGATGACAATGAATACATTGATTACCGTTTAGCTTATGGCCCATATATTCTCGGTTACGCCGATGAAAGAGTCGATCAGGCGGCTAGAGAAGGCATAGAAATTGGTGGTGTTTTTGCTCTTGCGACTGAATTGGAATATGAAGTGGCTCAGAAAATTTCTTCAATGGTTCCTTCAGCAGAATTGGTTCGATACTCGAATTCTGGCTCAGAAGCAGTCATGGCAGCGCTTCGTGTGGGAAGAGCAGTCAGTAAGAGAGACGGATACATCATGGTCGAGGGTGGATATCACGGCGTTTGGGATGCGGCACTTTGGGATATAGATATTGATGAATGGGATCCAGAGAAAGGCGAACCAGAAATTAAATCATCCAGTGCTGGAGTTCCAGGCATTACAAAAGACTTGGTTTCACTTGTTCCTTTTAATGATGCAAATGCACTCGAAGATCTCTTGAAAGAAAAACACAATGAAATCGGGACGCTCATGATTGAACCCATATTGGGTAATTGTTGCTCAATTTCAGCAACGCAAGAGTACATGCAAGCGGTTCGTGATCTCTGTACTAAATATGATGTCATTTTGATTATTGATGAAGTCAAAACCGGTTTTCGTGTCGCCAAGGGAGGCGTTCAAGAACTTTACGGCATCGAAGCAGACTTATGCACATTTGCCAAATCAATTGCCAACGGTTATCCGATTGCTGCATTGGCAGGAAAAGAAGAGTACATGAGACACATCAAATATGGTGGAGTACTGCATGGCGGAACATTCACAGCACATTCAGTGGCAATTTCTGCAGCAAATAAGACGCTAGAAATTATACAAAACACCGATGCCTTGGAAACCGTTGCAAACTATGGTGAAAAGTTGAAAGAAGGGATCAGCGATATTTTGAAAAAAAGAGACATAGAGCATTCTTTCACAGGTCACCCATCAATGTCTGGACTCTTCTTCTCAGAAAATCCCCCAACAAACGCCAGAGATTTTAGATATTCCAATTATCCTTTTTATGAGAAAGTTGCTGAAGAGATGCTTGAATATGGGGTATTATGCGAATTTGATCCTAGGGAACCTTGGTTTATTTGTGAGGCCCATGCGAAGGATGCCATGCAACCAACGCTTGATGCATTTGAATCGGCACTAGAAAGAACACTTGGAGATGAGTCTTGAAAAACTACGATGCAATAGTAATAGGCGCTGGTCATAACGGTCTGACCAATGCAGCCTACCTTGCCAAATCTGGCTTAAAGGTTTTAGTTTTAGAAAAAAATGATTACATAGGTGGAGCAGCAGTCAGCAGAGAGCTGCATGATGGTTGGGTATACTCAAACTGTTCCTATGTTTGCAGCTTGCTGAGGCCGGAAATATACCGGGATCTCAATTTACAAAAACACGGGCTTCAAGTTATTGCTTATGGCGGCAG
>Ga0206683_10000911_pt1 | contig 20739 bp, 26 predicted proteins | sample M280m12015metaG_FD_155483 | JGI IMG/M metagenome (GOLD analysis project Ga0206683, IMG submission 155483) | Ammonia-oxidizing marine archaeal communities from Monterey Bay, California, United States - M2 80m 12015 | ecosystem: Environmental > Aquatic > Marine > Intertidal zone | place: USA...
TTGTGTCTGACTCTGGATCCTTCAATTTCTTGTCTTGCTGTTATTCTGTTTCTTAATCCAATACTAAACTTCGTTTCGTCATACACTTTTCCATCTATGGTAATTGACATTATATACTCCTTCTGTTTATAATATATAGGTATATTTATAAGACTTTTTCAACATCTTTATATTTTGGTCTCGTCTTACCAAGTAGTTTAAATGACATAGCAGCTTCTTCGCAAGAATAACACACATTGCAAGCAGGTGGATCTTTCTTTGAACAAGAATAAGCATATTGCATTAAATGTTCTTTACCAAGTTTATAGAAAATGTCAATTATTTGAGATTTAAGCATCCTTAAAAAAGGATAGGTAATGTGTGGTTCTTCTGGATAAGACCAAGATAAAGTAATGCCTGTATTAGTAGACTCTATATCATATGATAATGGAATCTGGTCAAACCATTGAGTTTTTTCCCAACTGTTATTCCCACCTATATACAATACTATGCTATCAAACTGTTTATAAGCGTGTCTAGTTATTTCAAAATCAAAGATACCATTCTTTTTTGCCTCATCGCTAACATCATAATTATTATGATAAATTAATTTTCTGTTGTATTCTTTGCTTATAATATCAACCATTCTAGCAGCGGGCATTGGATCAGGTGGTTTATTACAGGTCCATATATGTATCGGTGTTTGTCTATCAGTTCTTTTTAATTCTTCTATAATAAGACAAAGTAATATACACGAGTCTAAACCGCCTGATAAAAAAAGTCCTATGTTGTCTACCTCTGGTATTGTAAAATCTAATTTATAATTAAAAGGTGTAGAACCTAATTCAATCAGCATAATGAATTACGATATAACTTTATATAACAGTTTTGTTATAGAATCCCAAGTTTTTGGTAAATTGAAAACAACCATATCACAATTATGTTTCCACGCTGATAGTTTATGGAGTTTTGCTGTGTTAACATAATATAAACTATTTGGTTGAAATTGCCTAATTCTACCATCAAGTTCCCATTCTAATTTATCAGAAGCATTACCAATAAATGCAATCAGACGGATTGTATCTCTATGTAAAAGCCAATGGTCTCTATGATGTGGGTAAAAACCGCCAGCATTTAATTTAATTAAAAAACATCTTCCCCAATCCCCAAAATAATCAAAAATTTCTTTGCAACAAGTTAATTTTTCTTTTGCTTCTGTAGGAAATTTAAATTCAGATTCATTAGGAATATAACCTAACTTAGCATAAATTTGAGATAGACCAGTTGGTTCCGTAGGTTTATCACCCTTTAGTCCATATAAAAGAATACTCTCTCTATCATTAAGAATTCCTTTTTTAGGTTGAAAAGGTCTATACCAATGCTCCATATTTTTTTCATCTTCTATAAATTTTTTATAATCAATATCAAATTTTAATCTTTCCCAATCTCCAATCATAGATAATTGTAATTCACATTTTAAACTTTCTTCCGAAACTTCTAATTCACATTTTGATTTAAATTTATCAAATGAATAATTTAAACCTTTTTCATCTGCAAAATATAAATCTCTATCATCATTTTTCATTTTATAAATCCTTCTATTTTCCATAAATGTCTTTTACCAGATTTTGTTGCTTCTCTTTTATGATTTGATACCATATTATTAACAAGTACAAAATCTCCTTTTTCCCATTTATGATAATATACTCGTTTAGGGTTATAGATTAAAGGTTCTATTTTCTTTTTTTCTTCAATAGGTAATTGTGTATATGCTTCACAATAAAATACATATTCACCTCTTTTATCTTTTTGTATTAAATCGTGTTGTACATTTCTATGTTTTCTTCTAAACCATCTTCTTTCTGCTTCTGATTTAAACCTATATCCAAATCTACTGTTGCTCGTAAATCTATCCATATCAACTAAAACTTTTTTATTATCTATTGGGCATTTAATTCTTGTATCAACATACATTGTACGACCAACCTCACCTTCTACTTCTAAACCATATAAAGCAGTTAGATTTACAGGAGTTGATGTATAACCTTTATCTATGTGCCATTCTAAATCGGTATTTCCATATAGCTCGTGGTAGTTTTCAGATAATACGACATCTACAAATACTTTGTCCATAGGATATTGTGGTGAAATATCGTAATGAGTTGTAATAAAATTTAAAATTTTAAGTTGAGATGGAGGTGTATTTTTAATGACAATTAAATCTGTATCATTATCTAATAAAGGTTTTAAATCTTTATTTTTCCAATCTTGTATCAAGTATTTCATCATTTACTTCTACCTTTATTTTTTTATCCAGACTCATATATCTAAAACGCTCATCATCTGCACCTGTTCTATATTGTTTTGGTATATCTTTATTAAAAAGCTCACCGTGTAATCTTCTATCCATATTTTTATTTTCATAACCAATACCTACTATTACTCTAGGATCATCTTTTGTAATTGCCTTTAATTCTGGAATAACAAAAGCAGAACAAAAGCCAGTTTTATAACCTAATAGTGCTGCTACTAAACTTAATTGACCAGAAGATATGCCAATTGAAAAATTTTTTAATCTAGTAAAAAGGTTTCTTGTATTTTCACTCGCATTTCCTCTAGCAGCTATTACTTGATCGCCACCTCTTAAATTATCTTCATCATCACAATAGACAAAAACAACATTAGAAAGTATTTGAGAATTTTTAATTTCATATTTGTTATTGCCAACCACTTCTTTACCGTTATCTTTATACATCTTGTCAAAAGTTTCTCTAGTAAATAAACCAAATCGTTCAGTACAATCATATATCTTTCGTATCAAATTAGGGTCTGTATAAACCTTTAATTTAAAATGTGTTTCATTTTGTTTAGATGGTGAATTGATAGCCGTATAAATGAGTGTATCTAAATCTTCTTGTGGTATTGATTTAGACAAATCATAATTGCGTTGTGCTCTTTGTGTAGTATAAACTGCACTCTTTAATATTTTATGATCCATTACTTTCTTTCAAATTTATTTCCTGTGTATCCTATGTACTGCAATCCACCTTTTGATTTATTGTAAGTTACATAATGTGGACCATCAAAATGCCATAAGTGTTTAGAATACTTATTATGTCCTTTAATAACTCTTTTTAAAGTTTTTTCAACTCTTAATTCCATAGAAATAAACATACACTTAAATCCCTTTTCAATACAAAAATCAGTTTGTTGATCTAACATATCTGAAGAAGATTTTTTAAAAAGTCCATCATATTCATTAGGTATCAAACCTGTACTACCTTCAATCAAAGCATATCTATCAAACACTCTTACACTATCCTTATAACAAGTACGACTTAACATTCTTGCCGTTGCAATAGGATTTCCTTGTTCATTATATCTTACAGTAACACCTACAACTGGTTCTTTTAAATTTTCTGAAAGATAATTATTTGATCGTTTACCATTTTTCTTTATAACTGTATCATAAATGTAATCAATGTCTTTCTGAACATCTGGTGAAGCCACCTCAAAAGTTTTAATCATATTTTATCATACGAATAAAAAAGTATGTAGGATCAATTGGACCTAATCTTAACTTTTTAGTATCTTCGTGGTGTACTTTATGGTATCCTTCTCCAGCTGTAAACAAATTTAACCAATGACTATTCGCTGCCTTTCCATCTTTGTGCAAGTATGCGTTAAACAATCCAAATAAATGTGAACTTAAAACACAAGGTAGACAATAACCAAATATTAAAAGTAAAGGGTTAATTAAAAATAATACTGTAACTAATAATAATACTAATTTAAAATAATGTCTATGAAAGAACATTAAAATTTTATTATTTACTAATCCTTTAAAAAATCTGCGTTCTATTTTACCATCTAGTCCCCATAAATTAAAATAGATTTTCCAGAATCCGTGATGTACAGGAGAACTAGGGTCTTTATCTGTATCTGAATAATGATGATGTTGTCTATGAATTGCCGCTCGTGTTAAGTATGGACCTGACCCGACAAATAAACTTAAAGAGTTTGTAAACCATTCAAACCATTTACCTGTTTTAAATGAATTGTGAGCATAATATCTATGATAACCAGAACTTGATGAGGCAATAGTTATGAAGTAATACCATAAAAATCCTGCTAACCACATCCATAACTGACCGTAAATTAACCCAGGTATTAATGCTAGGTTACATAAAAGATGGTTGATTAATAATTTGTGTGTAGTTTTCATAATGTAAAATTACCTTATATTTCTTCTTCATAACACACTATTGATCTTCCCTCACAATGCTGTATTCTTGCGTCTTGGTGACTTTTGCTAGTAGCATTATTTTCTGGTCTCATTAACTCATAATCTTCATCCGATAAAGTAAATGAAATTGTATTTGTAAGACCATCTTCACTTGTAATTGATGAAAAATTACCACTTTTTGAATTAATAATATTTTTTATTTCATCAGGCGCTACATAAAACTCAACGCTAGTGTTTGGTCTTTCTTGTATTAATTTTCTTGTTATTGCCATAATATCTCCTTTAACTATTTATAATGTTATTAATATAATCTACTTCATCTTTAAAGGTAACTTGAAGACTATATCTCCAATCAGGTGTTTGATTAAAACATTTATGAAATACAGTAGCATCCGTAATAATTGATTGACCATCATTATAACAATGGGTTTCCGTTATTGTTTTTTTATCTTCTTTGTAATATTCTAACCTTGTTTCTTCTTTATAATTTCTAGGACTTAATAAAGTCATAATTACGGTTCTTCTATATTCTCCTGGTTTTGTATAAGTGTCAATGTGTATGTGCATATCAGTCCAAGGTGGTAATCTCATTACAAATATAGCGTCAGGTTCTTTAATTTTTTCTGTAATAATTTCCTTTGCTTTTAAAATAGAATCATCTACTTTTAATCTGCCTGAATAGTCTGTAATAAATTGATAAGGTTGATATTGACCAGAATGGTGAGATTCGTGATTTAACCAATCACCTTTTTTAGCACACTCTAACATTTCATCTTTATGTTTATCTGTAAATTTTATATTTGTAGGAAAAATATACATTTAAAATATTGCTATTCTGTGTAGCAACCTTTCTTTCATATTTTCAAAATAGTTTCTTCTATGAATTGCTAACCATTGTTCAGAAATTACAACATCACCATCTTCCCAATGATGGTCATATCTATACTTATCTTGTAAGATATGTTTTTTTAAATATTCAAACAACTCTTTAGGCACACCTTCTATTATCTGATTGAATGGAAAAAACAATCCAGTTGACCCCACTTCATTTGTATAAATTAAATTTTGAACACAATCTTTATTATGATGTTCCCTAAAAGCAGGTTCAGTTGAATACCTACCTCTTTTATAACCACAAGTAAATTTTACATTAGCACATTCTTCTTTAATATTTTGAGGTAAGTCTTCATAAGCTTTCTTATTATTAATCCAACTGGTTACACTTCCTTTACTACCTTTGACAGCATATAACCATATTATAGGAGCTCTTTCTGGTTCACTAGGTCTATTTACGTGCCAATCTAGTGTTTCTTTATGCCCAAATAAAGCACCTTCGGTAACATTTAAAATTCCTGGTAACTCTCCTTTAAATTGTTTATGTAATTTTAATTCCCGTTCCCCTTTAGGAGTTTTTACTTCACTAATAGAGTTAGCTAATTTTAATTCTTCTTCAGCAGTAACCTTTCCTATTTTACGAACACAAACAAGTTCTTTAAAAACCATTTCTCTTGTTACATCCATTGATTTCATTTTGATAAAAAATAAGGCGTCCACCAACCAGTCCAACCTTCCTCCATTATGTGATGTAATTGACCAAGTGTACACATACTATAATTTTTATCTGGTCCTTCTGCATTAAATTTTGGACAAACTTTATCATATGTTTTATAATCTATTTCTTTGTAATAAAACTCATCACTACCTTTATAATATTTCTTTAAGTATTCTTTGTCATTTGACTTAAACTTTTTCCATATATGAGATACATCTCCAGTCCAAGATACAACGGAAGAGTTTAATGGTGTATGCGCTGGTTCTCTCCACCAAGTATCATCTAACAATGTAAAATCTTTTCTAATTAAGTTTGGAAGTTTGTTATATATTATTACATCTAAATCAAAGTATAAGTTTTGTCCATCTCTATAAATGTCATACATTTGAAATTTGTTATACCAGTTGCCATATAAATCGGATGATACAACAACAAACTCATCATACTTTAGACCTGAATAAGTGTCTATCATATGTTTCAAATTTTTAATGTGCCAATTAGTAAACTTCTCACCAAACTTACAACAAATGATTCGCATAAAGCTTTCTTTCATTTTTAACATTTCTTTCCAAATCTACACTACAATATCTTTTACAGACAGGTGGAATATCTTTGTCTGGACTATTCTCTAACAATTTCATAAAATCTTTCCACTCATCTTTATTTAAAATTTCTTCAATAGATTTATTGTTATCTATATGCAACTTATCTTTAAAAAGATTTTTCAGTTGTTTATCTTCCCAAGCAGTATTTACCCAACAACAAGGAAGTATGTGACCAGTAACCGAATAAGATAAATCTCTATTAGTTAAAAGACATTTTGGTTTTAATGTATTTCTGGAACCCTTTTTCTTTTCAAGTCTATCTTCAACTTTTTTAGTCCAATCTTTATCTTCAAAATTAATAGAGGCATATGATCCAACACCTCCATCAGTTTCACTATAACTTTTGATCCAACCTTCAATATCTAAATCCATATTACTGATTTCTTTTGATACAGGTCTTTTTGACAATATCAACATAAATTTTAATTTGTGTTGTTTAGCAATCTTCTTTGCTTCTTCAATATCATCTTTATTATAATCAAATACAATATACTGCCATTCAGGTTTTGAACCTAGATATTTGTTTAATAACATCATATCAAATAGAAATTCACCATCTTGGTTAACTCTATACTTATGACTATCTTTTGGAAGTCCATCTATACCAAAAATCCAATTAGCATTTATATTTGCTAGAAATGCCTCTTGGTACCACTTTTCAGGTTTATGTGAAGCGGCAGTATGTACTTCCGTAAATATATTCTCATCTCTACATATTTTTAATATCTCAATGAAGTGTACATTAAAAATAGGATCAGAAAATGTTCCACAAAATGAAACTCTTTTAAAATATTTTATTATTTTTTTAAATTGTTCTGGTGTTAAATCTTTACCAGGTATTCTTTTATTATTTTTTCTAAAATTAGTTCTTGCACAAGCAGAGCATTGTAAAGTACATTTTGGACCTGCGTCTATATTCAAAGTTCTTTCATTGAACGGAATCATAATTCATTATTTAATTTCTATAGCTTTAATATCTCTTTTTCTCATAGTATTAATTTTAATATCTGCTCTGTCTGGTATTTTGTGCCAAACACCATATGGGTCTTGCGCTTTATCTGTTGTTTTAATATCTACGATTTTAATTTTTCTAAACTTTTTTCCTGTTCTAGGATGTTTATCTAGTTTAAATGAATCTAAACTTAAATTACTACCATTAGCAGCACCTATAGCCAATAATGTTTGGTCTGATTCATAACGCTCAACTCCTTTTTTAGGAAATCCAATACCAATACCATATGCTATTTGTTTCTCACCTTTATTTACTTCATCTAATATGCCTAATTTCTTTTCCCAAAAATCATCACCGTTCATATCATTATGACTTTTGTTGCCACCAGTAGCAAAACCTAATTTAGACGCCGCTCTCATAACTAAACCAATTGCTATACCTATACTTACATAAGCATTCTCCCAACGAGCAGCTGTAGCATTGCCTTTTAAAGTTCCATCAGCATTACAATTTAATTGTGTATCTGGTTCTTTTGCCACAAATAACATATACATATTAGCATTTTGTTGTGAATTTTTCCAAGTTGATGGTGGGTTACGACTATGTGTTGTTCCCCAAGTATAATTTGATAACTCCTCTAATACTTTTCTATCAGCAGTCCAATAGACATCATAATAAGCTTCATATTGTTTTGAAGGAGCATTTTGCGCCGTCCATAAAAGATAATCTATAAGTTCTGGATGAATTGTTTTTGAGTGGTCCCAAACTCTCTGGCATTTTTGAATTTTACGAATGGTATTCATTTCATCATTCCAATCATAAAACATATTTTTAATTCGTGTTTGCTTGTCAACTTCCTTAAAACCAAACTGTACAATTTCATTAATAACTTTAATAAGAATACTTAATTTAATTTTATCTACATCTTCTTTGAGCATTCTTTGCTCTAATAAATTATTAACTTCTACAGCATAATTTTGTTCACCTGCACCCAAATTAGATTTTGTGCCTTGCCAATATCTTTTAGCAACTTCTATCACATTTTTTATACCACCTTGTTCTAAATCAGATATTATAGCGTCAAAATTATAACCTGTATCTCTTATACATTTAGAGTGCTGAATATCTGAATGGTGACCTTTATGTTTTGTTTCAAACTCACTCATAACATCTTCTATTATTTTCTTTTTATTATCTTTAATCATTTCCAATATTCCTTTATAAATGTTTCATTATGTTCGTGTATAGTTTTACCTGGACCTGTAAAATGAACCACTTTTACATATTTATGTACATCGCCAAGTATCATATATTCTGTTTTAAATTTACTACAATAAACACTATTCAAAGCAAGATTTTCTTTGAAATCGGATGAGTATTTACATATCCATTTTTCAGGTGTTCTAGTTAATTTAGTTTTATATTCTTGTATCTTCCAGTTAACATAGTTTTGTTCACCATAATATTTTGTATGAACATCACCATTATTGTAATAATGTAATTGCCAATAGTCAGGATTTTTAGCAAAGTCGTCCCATACATATTTTAGACTACCAGATTTAAACTTATAAAATCCACCATTTGTTTTTAACTTTGATTCCCACCATATACCATAGGTAACTAATTCATTATCTTGTACAGGATAACCTAAAAGGTCATCTACATTGCCCGTAATAACTTGGTCAATATCCATAACTATAATGTCATCTCCAGGATCCTGCCAAGCAAAATGTGGACTAAAGTATTTTAATTTGTGCCAATGTTTCTTAATCTTATCGTGGTGGTTATAAGGTAGCACTACATCTGCTTCAACATCTGTATCACTTAAACATATAAACTCAAAAGGTATAGATGAGTTTCTTTTTAAACTTCTATATAACTTTGATACATAATCTGGTGTATAAAAACCTTTATGATATACTGTACATATTTTAAGCATTTTTTTTTCTTCTCCAAACTAAATCAAAGTCTTTACAAACACAATGCACTATCTTTGTTTCTTTTGGTATAAACTTTTGATTATCTAAAAAATAATGCCACTTGTTATCTAACCATTGTATATTAATATTATTCATTTCTACTTTGTAAGAAAAGATAGTTTCATTATCATATCTAAACATATCAACAATGTTTTGAGGATATAAACTTGTATCAGTTCTTAACTTTGTCATTAAATCTATTGTATCTGTAAACCCACCAAAGAAATTTAATTTAAGTATATCTTCTTTTCTAGCACCTATGATACCTGTATTGATAACATCATTTCTAGCACCAAGTCCTTTATCTATAAGCATTGCTTGACAATTGAAATACTTTGCTGTTGGACTTCTACTACCTTGCGAAATATCTCTATCTTTCTTAATCCAAGCGTTGTTATTATACACACATATACCTTTTGATAAATCCCAAGTATCAAAAAAGGATTCTTTAGTTAAAGGTACTGCGTCAAAATCCAAATACAATATTTCATCATACCCTTGTGCTAGTTTGTTTAATAAATGTATTTTATAGAAGTTAACTATTTCATAACCTGTTAATTGAGGAAAGTCTTTTCTAAAATTTTGTTCAAACATATTCCAATGATAATCGTTTTCAAACATAATAAAAGTTGCACCTATGGTGTCAGCATATATTTTTTTATAAGCAAGTAACTTATTATAATGTTTCTCAAACGCTTTAACAGTTATATCTGCTTTTTCTACTGTATCATATTTTATTTTTGAACCATAATGTTCAGTCGCTGGTAAATTAATATAAAGACTGTATATTACTCTATTCATAATTGACCTATCAATGTAAATCTAATACCTCTATCGTCTTTTATTTCATCTTCAATTAATACTTTTGCATTATCAGGTAATTGTTTTTTAAAATCTTCAATAGTTTTAACACAATTGATATGCCCTTCTATACCTAACATATTGTTTGATTGATAAGCAAAATAAGATTTAGTATCTAATTTAAGTTCTTTCATTGGACGCATATGTTCACAAGAGGTATTAATTATTAAATCTGTTTTTTTTATTCTACTAGAATCAGGTGCCCAATCAAATACATCTTTTGATATAAAATCTACATTATAATCTTTAAATATTTTATACTTTGCTTTACTGATTACTTTAGGGTCTATATCAATAGCAGTAATTCGTTTAACATCATTATAAAATGCAGGTATTAATATACTACCATACCAGGAACCGAATATTACTATTTCAGAATCCTTATTTAATATATTTAAACTTTTAATATGATTAATTAAATTAAGTTTAGATTTAAATTGCATAGGACTTAATGAATCTAATAAGTCAGTATTCTCTCTAACTTCTTCCATTATATTTTTTAATAAATTTAAATCCATTTTACTATCTCATCTATTTCTGGTTTAATATCTTCTTTTTCGTGTTTTTCTTGCAACCATTCATATCTATAATATGCACCATACCCCATTGACATTATTAAGTGTATTCTTGCTTCTTGTTTTTCTTTATCATACCAAAGATAAGGTGTATCTTTCCATTTATCAACACTTTTAGGTAAGCAAGCACAATAAGAAATATCTATACTGTTTTCAATACACAACGCTGTTAAAGCACTAGCAAATAATCCTACTTCAACACTTGTACTTTCTGCTGTAGGAATAACTTCATCTAGTTCGCATTGTTCAGCATAATGTCCTTCTGTCGCAACTGCTCTTTTATAAAATTCATTAGGTTCAGGACAAACTCTGGAACTGAATATTAGTAAATGTGAATTAAATCTAACGTGTTCATAATTAGGATTAATTTTATACTTATAAGGCACTTTCATTTTAGGATTTGCTTTAGTATCTTTTTCTAATCCTAAATCATCATAAAATATATGATTGTTCATAACTTTATTCCATATTTTTGTTTTTTCATTTTGCTTATTTGGACCTAATACACTTACTTTATAGGGCATAAAATTATTTTTAGATGGTGAAACTTTCCACGCCTGCGATAAAACTTTTTTAACCAATTTATCAGATATAGCTTCTGGTTTATATTTCCTGATGTGATGTCTTTTTTCTAATGTATCAAATATACTCATTTTCTTATTATATAATTGTTTATGACTAATAAGTCTAGTGCTGTTTTTTTAAAAGTTCTAATTGCTTCTTCAGGTGTTTCTACAATAGGTTCGTGGCAATTAAAACTAGTATTCAATAGCATTGGTATGCCTGTTATCTTATAAAACTCATTAATAAGATCATAAAACTTTGGATTAAATTCTCTATTAACTGTTTGTATTCTTGCCGTGTTATCATTGTGAGTTATACCTGGTACTTTATCAGACTTAACTTTACAAATCCTAGACATATAAGGACTAGGTCCTCCATTTGTAATAAAGTATTTTTTATAATGTTCTTCTAATACTGCAGGTGCAAATGGTCTAAAATCTTCTCTATCTTTTATTGTACTATTAATAATATCTTTTATATTAGGATTTCTAGGGTCTGCCAATATACTTCTATTACCCAATGCACGATTACCACTTTCTGATTTGCCTTGAAACCAACCTACTATTTTTCCATTAGCAATTTCTTGAGCAACATCTTCAATATTCATAATTGAATTACCAGTATATTCATATTCTCTTCCAGCAAAAGTTTCTGTCTTATGTTTATTATGATTAAGTATATAATCAGCGTGTTGATAAACTCCTAAAGCTTGTCCTTCATCTCCCACAGCAGGTGGTATGAAAACATTTTTATAATGTTTTGTAAATTCTTCATTTAAATAACCATTATAAGCAACACCTCCTGCAATACAAAGATTGTCGCAAGATTTAAGTGGATAGATATGTTTTTTAATTTTATCATTTGTAAATTGTTGTAATGTAAATGCTAAATCTTCTTTTCCATAATCTTCAATATTAATTAGTTCGTGTATTGGTTGTTTTTTTTCTGTTATCTCTCCAGCAAGTATTGTTTCAAATACATCATAGTAGTATTGACTAAATTTTCCATAACCAACTAACCCCATTAATTTACTTGCGCCTAATGAACCAAATCCAGTTAGTTTAGACATATGATTCCATAACCAACCTATAGGCAATTCTTTTGATAAGTCTTTTATCTGATATTCTTTATCAATGAATATACATCTATGTTTATATCCAATACCATCTATAGCAACTATATCTGATTCTTTAAAACCAGAATTGATATACGCATAAGTGGCGTGTGATTGATGATGGTCTATAAAGTAAATATCATCTTTAAAATAATGATCCCATAAATTTCTAGGTTTAAAATCTAATACTTCTTTTGGTAATATATCTTTACACATTCTAATACCACCAACTGTCATTGAATAACCTAATACTCCCTCTCTTGGTTTTTTAAAATATTCTTTAACAAATTCATTATTTAATTTATAATCACTTGTATTTAATAATTCCTGATGAGCATAAGAGTCTACCTGATACGGAAGATTATGTTTAAATCTAGTAAATCTTTCCCTTTGATTATGAAAGACACCATCATAAGTATTATGGTCGTGTAGATTTAATGCAACTGCAAATATTTTAGTCATCTATTGGTTCCAATTCATCTTGTAGTCTTTCTGATTCTGTTAATACCTTGGATTCTGTTAATACCTTGGAATATTTTCTCATAGGAAAATGTCCTTTTGGTGGAACAAATTCAGTACAAGTCTTACAATAGTTTTCATATTTAAATAATTGAAAGTTCATCATCTTATCAACATTCTCCTGCGTCAATTCAAAAGTTTTAGATAGTTCTTTATTGTTTGCAAACTTTTTACTACAATGTACTATATGTCTTTCCTCAAAATCAATAACAGGTACCATTGGAAAAGAAGCACATAATTTTCTATCTATCTCATCTGCTTGTATAACATCTGTAAAGTCTGGTGACCTTCCATTAAATTCTTTCCACATAGTATTCTTATGATTTAATTTTTCTATTAATTCTTTATGATTGTCTTTGTATTTAAAGTAGTTGGGTGATTTTAAAACAACATTGTAATTGTTCATATCATTTTCAGGTACAAAATCAAAGTTGCCTAACATCTTTACTTCGTTCTCATAAAAGTCTAATATGTTATGTTCAACATATAATATTTCTTTATCTTCTAATATGTGTGGATATCTTTTACGAATAAAAGAATTAGATAATACCGAACATATAAAGTTAGGATACTTTTTAATTTCATTAATAACATCATCTAAATTTTTAATTAGTCCAGGTTCTCCACCTAGTAAGCATATTCTTATCTTATAATTTTTAAAATACTCTAAAGTCTGTTTTAAGAAGTCCATATCTACTGTCAAGTTCCTCATTTCTAAAGTATAACTTGTACAATAGTGGCAGTCCTTATTACAGGACATAGATAAAAAGAAATCTATCGCTAAATAATTATTTTGTATTTCTTGTAATGTTTTCATAAAACTTATTAAATGCTATCTTCAACTTTCTTTTATTCTTAAACTCAACTTCTTCAATATACTCTGGTGTTTGATAAGTCTTCTCTACAATATAATCGTAAATAGGTTCAGTTGTTTCGTTAACTAAACTCTTATCAAATAAGTCCTCACCTAATAATTTTTTCATACTTTGTATAAATTTAGTTTCTTCCTGTCCAAGTAAAATCAAAATTGTATTAACAACCATATCTATTTCAAAATCTGTTAAATATGGATGTATAGGTAAGGTTAATATAGTATCACAAATAATTTTACTAATAAACTGTTTATCTTTTCTATGATTAATGTTTTGATACATAGGACTTTCAGATAAAGGTTTTTCATAATGTACCTTCGCTCCTAATCTTGCTAATCTATCTTTTACTCTATCTCTTACTTTTTTATTTTGTAATCTAATAACATATTTGTGATAGGTATGATTAAGACTATTTGTTGTAGGTTGTATAGTTACATAATCTTTTAATGCCTCATCATATTTTTTTGCTATCTCTTGTCTTTTAGTTATCCATTGATTCATCTTCTTTAATCTAAAGTTAATAAAACAAGCATTAAGCATTAACATTTTTGAGTTACGACCTAACACTTCATTATTGCCGTGTCTTCTTAACTTTCTAAACAATTCTGCTTTATCTTCGTCATCTGTTAAGATTGCCCCACCTCCAGCGATACCAGCGACAACTTTATTTGCATTGAAACTTAAACAACTAACATCTCCTATTGAACCTGCATTAATTCCATTTAAACTTGCGCCTAAAGCTTGACAAGCATCCTCAATAAATGCTATATTCTTCTCTTTACAAAAATCTAATATCTCTTTTGTATCAGACATATTACCAAATAGATGTGGATACACTATTGCCTTTACTCTCGGCGTCCACATTTTTTTAATACTATCTAAATCCATATGATAGTTTAAAATATTAGGTTCGCAAAATACAGGTCTCGCACCTACCATAGATATACAAGACGCTGTTGCTATCCAAGAAAATTGAGATGTTAGTACATCATCACTAGAGTTAATACCCAAACTAATTAAAGCAAAATGCAATGCGTCTGTTCCACTATTACACGCAACAGCATACTTTCTACCTGTTATTTTAGCAAGACTCTTTTCAAGGAACTCTACATTTTGTTCCTGTTCTTGTTGCATAGCACTATCAAAGATTTTTAAATACGCTTCTTTGTTTGCTAAGTATTCTCTATCCCAACCTGTCATATATAAACTCCGCTATTTTTTGGTGACCTTTTTCATTTGGATGTTGATCCCATTCTGATAAAATTAATTCTTTATGAAAATCTCTTCCTATTATTTGACTTACATTATCTTTATTCATTTCTTCATTTTTAGGAATATTTTTCCATAATTCTGCCATTTCTTTTGCTGATTTCTTTATAGTTTCCGATTCAATATCATAACCTCCTAAAGGTTCAGTCGTAGGCCAACCTATAAAATTTTCTACATTTATATAAGGTTCATAATCCAACAAAAGTTTTTGCAATTTTCCTATATCTCTATCTCTATCTCCTGGATATGTATATTTAAATTCATAATTAGGATCATTTCTATTATCAAAAATTTCAAAATCTGTTTTACCTAATCCATTAGTCCAACCACCATAGAGATTAATCATTTGAAACTGTTTGTAAGGAATATTATATCTCTCACACACTAATTGCAAACTTATCATATATCTTAAAGTCTTTCTTAACCAACCAAACACATCTCCATCAGGATCAACTCTTTTTTGTTTCCATTTATTCCACTCTTGGTAATCTTTTCTTTGGCATTGAGACCAAGCAGGTATAACTAATCCTATTTGTGATTTGTCTTTAGTCTTTAATATTTGTTCTAATAAAGATGAATAGATATATTCATTACCCGCTCCATTTTGACCGAGGTTGATACACTTTAAATCTAATGATTTTGCTAATACTTCGGGCCACTTTGGATAAGAGGTGTCTATTTCTGGATTTGGTCCCGATACATAATTTTTATCGGTCATACTACAACCACTAACTAATAATATCTTTTTCATCTTCATAATAATCTTCAATTTTTTCTTCACTTTGAATATTAACTTGTATTTTTCTAATACCTAATAATCCAAAAACTATAACTCTATGTTGTCCATCAATTATATAATACTTGTCTTTATTTAATTCTTTTACACAATCAATTGGCAAAGATTTTCTAGGATCAAATTTTTTCAAAATCTTATCTACTAAAACCAAATCCCTGGACACTTGTATAGATTCATCTATCCATAATTTAGATATATCTATTTCTTGTTGACCTTTAGGGAAGTCTTCTTCATCCCAACCCCTTTTAACAAATGGTAAAAAGTTTCTTTGTACATCTTTAATAATATCTAACATATATTTTATTTTACGCTTCACAATTTTTGGTTTGTGAATTTTCTGTATCAATTCAATAAGAATATTTATATTGTTCTTATAAATGAGTTTTGTAGGTACAGGTCTGTTCCAATACACCATACCACCATCTTTTATATTCTTATCTCTCAAATACTCTATATTTTTACCTAACCACTTAAACTCTACAAAGAGTCTAGGTGCAGGATCAAAGTTTGGTTTTGTATATACATAGGTTTCAAATTTACCTAGTATATTTGCTATAGGGGCAAATAGATTATTTAATTTAGGATTAATCCACTTCTCATCATAAGTTACAATGCCGTGGTCTGGATACTTGTCAATTACTTTTTCAATTTCTTTATAATAGATTTCGTTTGTTCCTAAAAATAAATGTTTAATTTTATATTTTTTTTCTTCTACTGGTTTATAAACATCAAAGTTAATTATCTTTTCATATTGTATACCAACACCATTTGGATAAACTTCGTGGTCGCATAAGTCATAAACCTTTGGAGGATTTGATTTGGCAAAATATTGTCTGGCATATTGATATTCTTTAGGATGATTTTCTGAATAAAGTGCTATTATCGTATTACTGAATAGTAAAAATAAAGTTAATAATTGGTCGTTAGTATATTTGTCATTCTCTAGGTATGGTAAAGTTATCATACTTCTACCTAACACTAAAGTTATTTCATTTGTAGTTGGTGTGTAATGGTTAAAGATTATATTTTCGTAAGTCTTATATTGGTCTTTAATTGCCTTTATATAATCTTCTTTTGTGTGTTTGGGATTAGGTATAATAACTACTTGACTTTTGATACCTACTGAATTGAGATAACAACAATGTTCATAACTATATCGCAATAAACCATCACCAGGTTTACCTGTACATACTATATTAATCATACTATCTCATTAAATCAAAAGCAATTTTTAATACCTCAATTTTATTTTTAGCTTGTCTTAATTTCTTTTTACCTTCACTATTCTTTGAGTCTCTAATTTTTCCAACTTCAAATAAAGCAAGTTTCAATGCAAACAAATGGTCATCATTTTCTTCATCTTCAAATAGTGCTTTAACAACTGCAGGATAGAATTTTGTATCCAATTTTAATTCATCAAATACCAAACCTCGCTTTTTAGCAATTCTCATTACCATTTCTTCAAAATCTTTTTTCTCAGCTTGCTTTTTCTGGTATGTATCTTCGTGTAATTTATCCACAGATACAATAGCATTTAATTCTTTATAAAGACTATTATTTTCATCAAAAGGTATTATTGTAGGTATAACCTTTGTTCCATCTTCACTTCGTATTAATACTTCTATATTTTCTCTTGCGTCATCTATAAAATAAGCAGAGATTATATTTTCTTTAGTTATCATAATTTTCCTTTAAGTAATCTAGTAAATTTGTTTTTGGCACCCAACCCATTTCAGATAATACGCCAATCTGTGCTTTATTATCTTTTCTCTCAAATATTGTTCCTATTCTTTTATCTTTTACATCCATATTTATATGGGACAAAATATCAATCAATTTATTTGAAATTCCTGTGCCAACATCAATAACTTTTCTTTTTTTAATTTTATTAACTATTAAAAAACTTATTGCTGTTTGTACATCTTCTATATGAATAAAATCTCTACTATGATCTATATTAATATAAGAAACTTCATCTCTTAATATTTTTGGTATTAGCATTTGTTCTCTAGCACCTGGACCATAAACAGTTGTAAATCTCATACCCAAAGCATTATGTGGTGCAATTGTTTCCATATAATACTTACTCATTGCATATGGATTTCTCCAAGGTTCTCTTGCAGTAGATGAACTAGCATATAAAATTTTAGGACCGTTTTTGAATTGTTTGAATACTCTATAAGTTGCTACGACATTATTAGTCCAATAGTCAACAGGATTATCTAAACTATCTCTAACGCCAGATAGACCTGCTAGATGTATAACTAAATCTACATCATAGTCTAAATCACAAGTAAGTAAATCGTTACCTGTTTTTTTATCTAAACAAATTAGTTGATGTTTGTCTTTTAAAAATGATTGGAGGTGTTGACCTATAAAACCTTCAGAACCCGTTAATAATATTTTCATAATTTATCATACTCTAACTTTTATTTATCCTCAAATAATATGTCGCTATTGTAGTTGGAGTTCCATCTGGAAATTCTTGTGCTCTATAATCATCTGTATCAACATATCTTGTTTGATAATTACCAGTACCATTTAATCTTGTATCTCCCATACCAGAACCTCTTGTCAGACCTGCTCCTGAAGCTGCTAAACTATAAGTTAATTTATATCCTTCAGCAGAATCAACGGCAATATTTCTAATCCAACCTTGTAGTAAAGTTGTAAATGTTGCAGGAGAAAATTCTTGTAAATCGTTTGTAGCATTTATATAAAAAGGTGCTGTATAAGCAGTATTTGATCCATCAACTTTATGTAAGTAATAACTTGTAATTGTAGTTGGTTGATCTAAAGTTTCTGCAATTTCACCTGCTGTGTATAGAGTTGTATCTGCTCTTGAATCTTGGTAAATAGGAGTACCTGATACTAAAGTAGAACCTCCAACACTAGATGAAGTATTAATATGATATGTTCCGCCTTGTTGAGATGTTGTTGTACTAGCAGAAAGTAAATTTATTGCAGGATGTAAAAAAGTATCTTTAACATCTTGTAAAGACATTGCCTGAATATTTCCTGAATTATAAAATACTGGAAAAGTTTTTCCTGAATCAGCAGTAGGACTTACACTTGCTCTTGCTTCTGAAACTTTATCGTAGGTAACAGTTACTACTGATGGTTCTGCTGTTGTTGCTTCGGGTGGAAATGCTGAAACATCCGTTGACATAGCACCTGCCTGCATTCTTGTATCTGTTATTGATCCTAAACTACCACCAGAATTTACAACTGATAATGCTACACTAGGATTTAAGGAATATTGATAAACGATTTGGTCTATTATTTGATTGACCTCAGCAGAGGACATCTCTTTAATGTTACCACTATCATTTTTTAAAGGTGATCTGACTGCCATTATAATATCTCATTTCTATGCACCAGCACCATACAATGTTTTTAAAACTCCTCCAGATGAGTTTAGTATCTGTAAAGTAACTACTGATTTAAGTTGATCTTGTCCAACAGCGTCATCAGCAATTTTTGACTCACCTATTGAATCGTCAGCAATGTCCCCACCTGTTAAAGTGCCAGGAGCAATCATTGTACTTGTTATTGTACCAGTATCGCCTGTTGTAATTACTGTACCTGTTATATTTGGAATTGTTATTGTTCTATCTTGTGTTGGGTCAACAACTGTTACAGTTGTTTCAAAACCATTGTCAGTTGCACCTTCAAATAAAACATCTCCACTAAAAGTTGGTACTGCGTCAAAAGTTAATGCCTTACCTGTAGCAGATGAAGTAAATCTAGGTATACTAGAACTCTCATCAATACTTAATAAACCATTTCCTGTTTCATATTCACTTGCTCTAAATGTATCTAAGCAAGTAAGTAAATTTGTATCAGTTGATTTAATAGTATTACCAACTATTTCAAAAGTTCCAAATTTGTTAGTAGTACCTAAAGCAGTTAAACTATTTGGTATAGTTACATCATTTGGAAAAGAAAATGTAATTGTATCCTGAGGACTTACAACTGATTGTATTTGATTAGCAGTACCTAAAACAGTTAAAGTATCACCACCACCGATAATCTGTGTAGTTGAAGTCTGGTCAGAAATTGTCCACCCAGCAGTTGATGTTGCAATTGAAATTGTTTCATTCATTGCACCAACTAAATCGGTTGCACTAATAGCGCCAGATAAATTTGCTATATCACCAAAATCATCAGCACACATTTCGTTAAATGTGCTTCTAAATGTTTCTAGTGTATCGGTTTTGTTTATAAATTTTACAGCCATTTTATTTAATTACTTTAATTAATAATTCCTTTATTTCTCTTAACTCTTTCTTTATATTATTTATTTCTTTTACAGCACCTCTTATTTTATCACTTTGATTTTCTCTTGCTTGTGCTCTTTGCATATAAATTTGATAATCACTTGTACTGGTATTAACAATAGCATTTGTTGAAGTATCTCTAAATAAACTATCATATCCTTGTACTTTTAATCTACCCATATTATACCGCCAATGCAATCGCCCTCATATCTTTAATTTTAGGTGGATAAGAAGATATACTTCCTGTCATTCCAATTTTTAACTGGAAAGTAGTAAAGTCTTTTAAACCACTTACTGAATATTTGTATTCTCTAAATGATGTATTATCTTCTGATGGAGTAACTGTTATATCTTCTTCACCATCTGTATTAAATGGTGTCCAACTAACTTTACCAATAGTAGTATCATCTTCTGATCCTATAATTCTGTAATACATTTTTACTTTAGAAGTTGATCTTACATTTGAAGTTAATCTAACATCTAAAGAAGTTGAAGCAGTTTCTAATACAATTGATTTAGTACAATAAGTTGCTGATGTAGATGTACCTGTTGAAGCAGTATCGGCAACAAAATCTG
>Ga0206683_10000915_pt1 | contig 20697 bp, 24 predicted proteins | sample M280m12015metaG_FD_155483 | JGI IMG/M metagenome (GOLD analysis project Ga0206683, IMG submission 155483) | Ammonia-oxidizing marine archaeal communities from Monterey Bay, California, United States - M2 80m 12015 | ecosystem: Environmental > Aquatic > Marine > Intertidal zone | place: USA...
ATGGAGCTGAAGTTCGTGGATTAAATAGAATTCATCAATTTGATAAAGTTGAAATAGTAAGAATTGAACATCCCGATAAATCGAAAGAAGCATTTGATAAGATGATATCCCATGTAAAATCTATACTAAATGAAATAAAATTAGATTATAGAATTGTTAACCTTTGTGCTGGGGATTTAGGATTTACATCAGCTATTACATATGACTTCGAGGTATTCTCTAAAGGTCAAAATAAATGGTTAGAGATTAGCTCAGTTTCTAATTTTAAAACTTTTCAATCCAATAGGCTAAATTTAAGGTACAAAGCTACAGATGGAAAAAATAAACATCTTCATACCCTTAATGGAAGCTCACTTGCTCTTCCAAGAGTTATGTCGGCATTATTAGAAAATAATCAAACAAAAGAAGGGATTTCAATTCCTGATGTTTTAGTACCATACACTGGATTTGATATTATCAAATAGAAATGAATAAAAATGTAAAACCGAAAAAAAAAATTGGTCAACATTTTCTTTCAGATGATAATATTGCTAAAAAAATAATTGAATTAGTTGATTTCAAAAATCAAAAACAAATAATTGAAGTTGGTCCTGGTATGGGAGCACTAACAGATCATCTAATTGACTCAACAAAAAATTTATCTCTTATAGAAATTGATGATGAGTGTATAGAATACTTAGAAAAAAAATATAGCAATAAAAATTTAGAAATAGTATCTGCGAATTTTCTTAAATATGATTTAAAATCCTATAAAGAAAATGAACTATTGATAATTGGCAATTTTCCTTATAATATTTCATCTCAAATTATTTTTAAAGTAATTGAAAACAGAGATATAGTAAGCTCATTAATTGGAATGTTTCAAAAAGAGGTAGCTACTAGAATTTCTAGTAATTGCGGCAATAAAAGATATGGAATATTATCGGTGCTAACACAATTATACTTTGAAGTTAAAATTCATTTTGATGTAAGCCCTAATGTTTTTATACCAAAACCAAAAGTGAATTCTTCAATATTATCATTAAAAAGAAAGAACTCTATAAAAATAGATTGTGATGAAACATTACTTTTCAAAATTGTAAAACTTTCATTTCAACAAAGAAGAAAAAAATTAAAAAACTCTTTAAAAAAATTAGATATTCCAGAAGTTATTCTAGAAGATAGTATCTTTGAATACAGGCCTGAACAATTATCAAGTTCAGAATTCGTTAAATTAACTCAAATTATTAGTAATGAGCCAATTTAAAATCAACGAAGAATTAATCGATAGGATTAAAAAACTTATTTCATCTGAAGATAAGAGTAAATTAATTGAGAAGCTTAAAGATGTCCATTATGCTGATATAGCTGAGATATTTGAGTTACTTGAAATACCTGAGGTTGTCTATATTATTAAAATTTTTGATAAACAAAAAAGTGCAGATGCTCTTGCAGAGCTTGATGAAGATATTAGAGAAGGTATAATTGAAAATTTATCTGAAAAAGAAATTGCAGAAAATATTGAAGAATTAGATTCCGATGATGCAACCGATATTATTTCTGAATTAACTGAAGAAAGACAAGAAAGAGTTTTTTCTCAAATAAAAGATACTACCCTTGCAGAAGATATTAAGGAGCTTCTTAAATATGGAGAAAATACTGCTGGTGGTTTAATGGCTAAAGAATTAGTTAAAGTAAATGAAAATTTAAGTATCTCTAAGTGTTTAGATGAAATTAGAAAACAGGCAAAAAATGTTTCAAGGGTTCATTCAATCTATGTTATAGATTCAGGTAATAAATTAAAAGGAAGACTTTCATTGAAAGATCTTGTTACTGCAAAAGCAAGGACAAGAGTTAAAGATATTTATATTCCAAAAGTAGACTATGTTAACGTTAACCTAGAAGGTGAAGAAGTTGCTAAAGTAATGTCTAAATATGATCTTGAAGCTATTCCTGTAGTTAATAATAGAAAAATATTATTAGGACGAATTACTATTGATGATATAGTTGATTTAATTAAAGATGAAGCTGAAAAAGATTATCAATTAGCTGCTGGTATTTCATCAGAAGTTGAAGCTAATGATTCTATTTTTCAATTAACTAAAGCAAGACTTCCATGGCTTTTCCTTGGTCTACTTGGAGGATTGGGCAGTGTATTTATTCTTAAAGACTTTGAGCAAATAATGAGTGAACCTAATTTGAGAAATTTATTTTTTTACACACCATTAATTGCAGCTATGGCAGGAAATGTTGGTGTACAGTCTTCAGCAATTATTGTTCAAGGTCTAGCAAATGACCTTGTTAAGGGATCTCTTTTATCCAGATTAATAAAAGAAGTAGGCTTAAGTCTAATAAATGGTTTAGCATTAGCAATAATATTAATCATTTTTGGTCAAATAGTTAATCAAGATCTTTTAATGAGTCTAACTATTGCTGGATCAATGATGGGAGTTATCGTAATTGCAGCTTTAGTAGGAACTTTTATCCCAATAATTCTTGACAAGCAAGGTATTGACCCTGCAATTGCTACTGGACCATTTATTACCACTGCCAATGATATTTTTGGAATCTTTTTATTCTTTTATATAGCAAAAGTTGCTTTAGGATTTTAAAATGAAAAAAGTCCTTGTTTTATGCACAGGAAATTCTTGTAGAAGTCAAATTGCACATGGATTTCTTAATTATTATACTAATGATTCAGTAAAAATATATAGTGCAGGGATTGAGAAACATGGACTTAACATAAATGCTATAAAATGTATGCAAGAGGTTGGAATTGATATTTCTCAACATACCTCTAACAAAGTAGGCGAATACATAGACATAGATTTTGATTTTATAATAACAGTTTGTGATAATGCTAATGAGACTTGTCCAATTTTTCCTAGTAATTCAGTTAAAATTCATAAAAATTTTAAAGATCCTACTAAATTACTTAATGGGAAATACGGTGAACATTTTATTTCAACAAGAGATAAAATTAAAGACTTTATTTGTCAATTTGTGAATAAATATTTAACTGTCTAGAAATTTACTTATTAATTCTTTATCCATTCTAACTATTTTCCAAGCATTCAAGCTCTCAACTTGAGCGCCACTTTTTATATAAAAATCAATTGCAGATTTATTCCAATCAAGAACAGACCACTCTACTCTGTTTGCCCCTCTGTTTTTTGCTTCTTTCAGAAATGATCTATACAAAGATAGTCCTATCCCATTTCCTCTAAATTTTTGAGTAACTATTAAATCTTCTAAATGCAATGTATCTCCTACCCATGTAGAATATCTTTCAGTAAAAAATGCCAGACCAACTATTTCATTTTCTACCTCTGCTAAAAAGCATTCATATCGCGGTCTATTACCAAAACCATCTTTAATTAATTGTTCCTCAGTAACTTTTACAGCATCTGGCTCTTTCTCAAAAACAGCTAATTCAACTAAAAGTCTTAATATATCAGACACATCTTCCTTTATAGCCTTTCTTATATTATGATTTATCATTTTATGAATTTAAAAAATTTATAGTCTTTTCTAAGAAAAAATCTGAATTATCTATATGAAGCCAGTGACCTGAATTTGGAACTTTAATTATCAAAGCATTACTATAATGGTAATTAATCAATTCGTAGTCTTTTTCATTTACATAATTTGATAATTCTCCATGTAAAAAAAGAGAGGGCCCATTAAAACCTATTGGAGTTTCAAATTCATTTGAAATACTATTTTTACTAAAATCATATAACACATCTAAATTAAATCTGAAGCCAAGTTTTTTTTCACTCTTCCAATAAATGCTTTTAAGTAAAAATTGTCTCACTCTTTCATCAGTAATATAAAGTGATAATTTCTCATCAACCTCTTTTCTTGATCCAATTAAATTAAAATCAATTGATTTTAGACCTAAAAAAATATCTTCATGAAGTTTATCATATTTTTTTGGAGCAATATCAACTATAACAATTTTTTTTATAATATCTGGCACTTTATTTGAAATATAAAAAGCCAAATTCCCTCCCATTGAATGTCCAATCAAATCTGCTTTACTTATTTTTTTAAACTTAATATAATTGTATATATCCTCTGCCATAGAATTAAAGGTAAAATCATTATCCCAGAAGCTTCTACCATGGTTTCTTAAATCTAATAAATGAACAGTGAAACCTTCTAAAGCAATTTTTTTTGCATGGGTTTTCCAATTATCCCCCATACCTAGAAATCCATGAAGTATTATTAGATGCTTATTACTATCTCCAATAATATTAGAATGAAGAATTTTCATGATTTAAAATATCTAAATATGATTTAATTGTTTTTTCAAGACCTTCATAAACTGATTCACAGATTAAAGCATGTCCAATTGATACCTCTAGAACATTATTTAAAGAATCCTTAAAATATTTTAAATTTTCTTGATTTAAATCATGTCCAGCATTAACTCCTATATTTATTTCTTCAGCTAAATTAGAACATTCGATATATGGTTTTATTGCCTCTTCCTTATCTTTAATAAACAACTTTGCATATTGGCCAGTGAATAACTCAATTCGATCAGCTGATAGTTTTTTAGCATATTCAATCATCTCAAGGTTTGGATCAACAAAAACAGAAACTCTAATTGAATAAGATTTTAATTCCTCTATTATGTCTTTTAAAAATGAAAAATTCTCTTTTGTATTCCATCCAGAATTTGAAGTTATAGCTTCAGCAGAATCAGGAACTAATGTTACTTGGGTCGGTTTTACATCTTGAACAAGCTTCATAAACTTATCATTTGGATTTCCTTCAACATTAAATTCTTTTTTTAGAATCTTACTAAGCTCAATTACATCATAATATTTAATATGTCTTTCATCTGGTCTAGGATGAACTGTTATACCATCAGCACCAAAATTAATTATATCAATAGCAGAATTTATCAAATCAGGAAAATTTCCCCCTCTAGCATTTCGTAGAGTCGCTATTTTATTAATATTAACGCTTAGTCTAGTCATTAAGACATATTTAAAGTTAATTGCAAATATAATGCTTTATAAAGTCATAAAGTTTGTATTTTTGACATATGAAAGTTGCTCTGTTTATTTCACGTAAAAATCAGTTATCTGTTGATTGTTGTATCGAGATAATTAATTTATTAGGAGCAGATAATGATATCTCAATTGATGGAGATTATAAAAAATATTTCTCAAAAGAGATTCTCTCAAAGATATCTTTTTATGACTCATCTAAAAAGATTGATAAAAGCTATGACTTTTTATTTTCTATTGGTGGAGATGGAACAATTTTAAGGTCAATTACATTTATAAAGGATACTGGTATTCCAATTTTAGGAATTAATACTGGAAGATTAGGCTTTCTAACAGGTCTTCAAAAAGAGACATTAAAGCATGGATTAGAATTGTTAAAAAATAATGAATTCTGCATTGTAAAAAGATCAACTATTTCAGTTAGTTCAGAAAAAAATAATATTGATTTTGGTGAAAGTCCTTATGCATTAAATGAAATAACAATTCATAGAAAGGATACAACATCTCTTCTGAATATTTCTTGTGAAATCGATAACATGTATCATACAGACTATTGGTCTGATGGTTTAATTATTTCCACCCCAACAGGATCAACAGGTTACTCTCTAAGTAATGGAGGACCTATAGTAGCTCCTGAATCTAGCATTATAATTTTAAATCCTATTTCACCACATAATATTAATATGCGCCCATTTTTAATTCAAGATACCTCATCTATAAAGATTACAGTTAAAGAAGAAGATTATTCCTTATCATTAGATTCAAGGATATATAGTGTAGATAAAAAAAGTATTTTATTAATAAAAAAATCAGGCTTTACTATAAATACAATAGAATTTGCAGAAGACAATTTTTTTAAAAAACTTAGAGATAGGCTATTTTGGGGGCAAGATATGAGAAATACTAAAACAATAAGTAAATAAGATGATTCCAAAACATGTAGCTATTATAATGGATGGTAATGGGAGATGGGCAAAAGATAAGGGGCTCCCTAGAGAATATGGTCATCAGAACGGGGTGAATTCAGTTAAATCAATTGTTCAAGAAGCATACAAATCAGGAATTGAATACTTAACATTGTATGCATTTTCAATAGAAAACTGGGATAGACCTTCCGAAGAGGTTAACACATTAATGTCTTTATTAGTTAGTACTCTTAGAGATGAATTTGATGAGATTTTTGATAAAGATATAAAACTTAATGCTATAGGAGAGATTAACAGCCTTCCTAAAGAAGTTATTTCTGAATTAGATTTCATTATTAATAAAACAAAACAGAATACTAAAATGAATCTTACTTTAGCATTAAGTTATGGTGGCAAACAAGAAATTTTTAATGCTATTAAAATGATTTCAGACAAAGTTAAAAATAACTTAATTGAATTAAATAATTTTGATGATTCAATAATAAATAACCATCTTTACACGAAAAATTTACCAGATGTTGATCTATTAATTAGGACAAGTGGCGAACAAAGAATTAGTAATTTTCTATTATGGCAAATTGCTTATGCTGAATTATATTTTACTGATGTTTATTGGCCTGATTTTTCTAAAGATGATTTTAATATTGCATTAGAAAATTATAAAAGTCGGGAAAGAAGATTTGGAAAAACAAGTGAACAAATATAACCTACTGAAATATTTCAAAATATATATTGCAATTATATTTATTTTGAAGTCAACTATTTCTTTTTCTCAAAATAATTACAATAAAGGTGATTATTATGTACTAGACACTATCGTTGTTTCAGGCTTAAAGAATTTTAGCGATAAAACTGTTATAGCCTATAGTGGTCTTAGAAAAGGTCAAAATATTCAAATCCCTGGAGAAGAGATAAGTAATGTTTTGAAAAAGTTATGGAATCTTGAATTATTTAGCGATGTTAACGTCTATATCTCCGATATATCAGGGAAATCAGCTAAATTAGAGATCATTGTTGATGAACTTCCCACCCTTAATGATTATAAAATAAACGGAATAAAAAAAGGACAGACAGAAAGTATTATTGATGAAACTGAATTAAGCGAAGGGAAAAGGTTATCTGAAAGCTTTTTAACCAATACAAAAAATTTTATAGAGAATAAATTTAAAAAAGATGGTTTTCTTAATACCAAAGTTAATCTTATTACAAGTCCAGACTCAATAGGATCAAACAAATTAAACCTTATTGTCGATATTAATAAAGGTGAAAGAATAAAAATTAACAATATAACATTTAATGGAAATGAGGTATTTAAAGATCTTAGATTAAAGTCAAAACTTAAAAAAACTAAGAAAAAATTTCCTGGAAGATTTTGGAAAAAATCAAAATTAATTCCTGATGATTTTGAATCCGATAAAGATAATCTTATATCATATTATAAAGAAAAAGGATATAGAGATGCTAGAATAACCAATGATACAATAATAATAAATGATGAAAAAACAATAGATATTGTTTTAGGCATAGATGAGGGTAATCAGTACTATTTTGGTAATATTGATTATGTTGGAAATAGTTCATTCTCAGATTATCAATTAGATCAAATTCTAGGAATTGAAGAAGGAGACTCATACAATGGAGTTTTATTAAAAGAAAGGATTCAAGATGTAAAACCAGATGCTAATGATTTATCAAATTTATATCAAAACAATGGTTATCTATTCTCATCTGTTAATGCAGTTGAAGTTAGTGCTGAAAATGACACTATTGATTATGAAATAAGAATTAATGAAGGTAAGTTGGCTAGTTTCAATAAAATTTCTGTTGTTGGAAACACAAGAACTAATGACCATGTAATATTTAGGGAGCTTAGGATTAAACCTGGTGAATTATATAGTAAGGATAAGGTTGTGAGGACTATTAGAGAGGTTGGACAACTTGGATTTTTTGATGCTGAACAAATAAGTCCAGATTTTAAAAATGTCAATCCTAACTTAGGTACAGTAGATATTGAACTAGGATTAATTCCTGCTGGGGCTAGTCAAATTGAATTGCAAGGTGGTTATGGTGGTGGTGGTTTTATTGGAACTCTTGGTTTTTCAGTTACTAATTTTTCTACTAAAAATATAAAGAACCGTGAAGCCTGGACACCAGTACCACTAGGTGATGGTCAAACATTTGCATTAAGACTTCAATCAAGCACTTTCTATAATACATATAGTCTAAATTTTGTAGAGCCATGGCTGGGAGGAAGACAACCAGTCCAATTTTCTTTTTCTGTTTCATCAACTAAACAATTTAGGTATGATTATTTTACAAGAAAAGCAGATAAAAGTCAGTTTTTTGAAATAAGAGGTCTAACCATTGGAATGGCTAGACGACTAAGCATTCCTGATGATTATTTTCAATTATCTCAAGCGATAGCATACCAATACTATAAATTAAATAACTACTATACCGGTCTATTTACATTTGGAGATGGAGAGTCTCATAATTTATCATATAATATATCCTTGCTTAGAAATAATACTTATACAAACCCTATATTCCCTACTGGAGGGTCTAGCTTTACAATTAGCGCAAGACTTTCTCCTCCATATTCTCTTATAACAGGAGATGATTTTTCTGATGTTGAAGAGAGAAGTGAATATACAAATTATAAGGGCGAACCAATTCAATCAAAAATTGATCAAGCAAAATATAGATGGCTAGAATTTTACAAATTAAAATTTAATGGTAGTTGGTATACTAGAGTATTTGGAAAATTTGTACTAAAAACACAGACTGATTTTGGTTTCCTAGGCACATATAATAATAATAAAGGAAATATCCCTTTCGAACGTTTTTATCTTGGTGGTGATGGTATGCAACAATATGCATTGGATGGAAGAGAGACTATTGCTTTAAGAGGGTATGAAAATGGATCTCTTTCTAGTAGAGATGGGTCAATTATTTACAATAAGTTCTCACTAGAGCTGAGATATCCAATTAGTCTTAAACCCTCTGCTTCAGTATTTGCTTTAAGTTTTCTTGAAGCTGGAAATGGTTTTGATGATTTTAAAGATTACAACCCTTTTAATGCTAAAAGGTCTGCAGGAATTGGAGTAAGGGTCTTTATGCCTGCCTTTGGACTTCTAGGGATAGATTTTGGATATGGTTTTGATAGATCAAATTATTCAAATTCTAATCAAAGATCAGGTTGGCAAACCCACTTTGTAATAGGTCAACAATTTTAATTAATAATTGAATAAAATTCACGATATTGCAGTGCATAATTTTAAATAAGACTATGATGAATTCAATTAAGAAAACAATAATAGCTTTTTTAATGGCTTTGGCACCATTAACTGCTGTTGCTCAGACAAATGAGGTAGCTCATATTAATGTTCAACAATTAATTAGTGAAATGCCTGAAGTTATTGCTGCTCAAAATGAATTAGCTAAGCTTGAAAAAGATTATACTACACAGATTGAAAATGCTTTTAAAGAATTTCAGACGAAAGCACAAAACTATTCTTCTGATGCTGCAAATCAAACTGATGTGACCAATCAAGCAAGACAGAAAGAACTTGAGAGTATGCAACAGAATCTTCAAGAATTTAGAGAATCGGCTGCACAAGAATTACAAAAAAAACAAATGGATTTAATGACACCTTTACTTGAAAAAGCAAGAGAGGCAATAAATAAGGTTGGTAAAGACCAAGGCTTTAACTACGTTATTGATTCTAGTCCAAATGGTGGTGTAATTCTAGCAAATGGTAAAGATCTATTGGAAGATGTTAAGAAAGCACTAGGATTCTAATCAATCTACATAAGGTTTTTTGATATACATAGGCTCAAAATAAGCTAAATCTTCAAAATTTTTCTTATCAAATTTTTCTTTTGAAATATTTCCCATGTGTTTTGCTGATATAGTATTTGTATAAATTTTAATTGATTTGAAATTAATAATTTCATTAATTGATTTTGTATTACACACAATAACTAAAGGACTTATATTTTTATATTTAGTTAGGAAATTTTCATTGATTAACTCTACAGATGGTTTCTCCACTTGATTATAATTAGAATCTAATAGCATTGAATAAAAGCTATCATTTTTATCATGAATTAATGAAAGTATATGTTCGTCTTTCTCTGGTTTATATGAAAGAGCTAGAATTTCTAATGAATTAATTCCAATTATAGGAATTTTATAAGGAAAACACAATCCCTTGGCTACTGAAAAACCAATTCTTAAACCTGTAAAAGATCCAGGTCCTTTTGATACTGAAACGGCAGAAAGATTTTCTGTACTAATCTTTTCTTTTGAAAGAATTTGATCAATAAATGAAGTCAGTAATTCACTATGCCTATAACTATCGTCTTCTTGCTCAATAGTATTTATAATTTTGTCTCCTTTTAATAAAGAGACTGAACAATTCTTAGATGAGGTCTCAAGATTTAAGATATATGACATTTAAAATTGAAGTTAATGTTTAATTCGCTGGGATAGTAAGAGGTATTCCAAAGTAAAACTCCAAGACCTTTAGTTTAAAAATATAATCGAATTTTGCTCTAATATTTTCTGAAACTGCAGACTCATATCTTTGTTTTGCTTGAATGAAATCAAATGAGCTAAGAACTCCTAACTGATATCTATCTGTTGTATCTTCAAATGCATTTTTTAATGAAATTAAAGTTTTTGATGATGCTTCATAAAACTTAATTGCTCCTTTTAAATCATTATATGACTGATTAACAGTATTCTCAAGGTTAAGTTTATCTTGCTCGAACTGGTATTTTGTTCTTTCAAGATTAATTTCACTTCTTTTAATATTATTTCTTGTCTGCATTCTATTAAAAATTGGCACATTAAGCTGTAGGCCAAAAGTCTGACCTTTATTTAAATCGAACTGATCCTTAAAACTTGGAGAATTATCTTGGTATGCTATTCTACTATTAAAACTATAGAAAGAACTTATTGATGGTTGAAGCTGTGCTTTTGATAACTGAATATCCTTTTCTGCAATAGAGATATTAGTTTCACCAAGCTTAATATCATTTCTAAGGGTTAATGATTTATTATATATTTCCTTAGGACTATTCTCTAGAATTTCTGAAAAAGGGACATCAAAGTCCTCATTAGCAATATCAAAACTTTCAAAATCATCAATTAATAATAATTGAGCTAAATTAAGTTTAGCATTTCTATAATTGTTTTCTGCTTGAATAACAGCTTGCTCTTGAGATGCTAGATTAGCTTCTATTTCAAAAATTTGTTTTGGAGAAAAAATACCTGCATCAATTAAATCTTGAGTTCTTAGAAGTTCAACTTTTGTTAATTCTAATTGAGACTTTTGAACTTTTAAAATCTCACTGTTAAACATAATCTGTAAATATGCATTTGCAACCATAAGTTTTATGTCATCTTTCATGTTATCAAGTTGATATTTACTAGCTAATATTTGAAGATTTGCTCTATGAAGTTGATATACATTCCTTAGTCCATTATAAACATCAAGACCCATTCCAGCTCCCATAGAAGAAAACTGTGTAGTATTTGTTTCCAATAAATTTGTTGTAAAATTTGTACTTAAACCAATATTCCATTGATGTTGTGCTTGAGCATTAATAGAAGGTAGAAAGTTACCTATAGCACTAGATTTATTGATTTCAGAGTCGATTAGGCTTAACTCAGATTGTTTTATGCTTATATTTTTCTCTACTGCCATATTAACACAGTCTTGAAGAGAAAGAATTGTAATATCTGACTGAGAAAAAACAGAAGCGATAGGGACTATAGTAAAAAGAAAATATTTTTTTATCATCACGTTATTTTTAAGTTTTTAAGTATAATTAAGCATCATCTCTGAATTCATCAAAAGCAGATTCCTCAGCTTCTATTTTAATTGGCTCTGTTTTATTCCATATTTTAATCTTACTATCTATATTCAGACCGGATAAAACCTCAACATTAATTCCATCAGATAATCCTATTTGAATATCTTTTCTTTCAAACTTTTGATTACCTGTTTCTATTTCAACATAAGGAGCTTGAGTTCTCCTGTCAAATTGAAGAAGCGCTTCTGAAATAACCATTACATCATCTCTTCGATCAATAATTAAAGATGCATTAGCACTATATCCCGCTCTTACAAATACTGATTCATTCAAGGTAACATAGGCTTCTATTTTAAATTGAACTGCACCTTGTTCCTCTGTTCCTTTAGGAGCTACAAACTTTAAAATAGCATCAAATTCTTCGCCTGGAATAGCTGCCATACTAACTAATAAATCCTGTCCATTATAAAGTTTTCCAACTTCTGCTTCATCAACCTTTCCCTCAAAAATCATTTTATTTAAGTCAGCTATTATAGCAACAGTTGTTCCAGCAGAAAAGTTATTACTTTGAATAACCTGGTCTCCTAATTTAACCGGTATTTCTAAAATAGTTCCTGAAACTGTAGCCCTTATATTTGTATTAGCAGTTGTAGATCCAGAAACGGAACCTTTTTTAATTATTTCTAAATCATTTTGAGCTGCAGATAAATTCTCCTTTGCCTGATTGTAAGAAAGTTCCGCATTATCAAAATCTTGTTGCGAAATTATTTGTTTAGTATATAAGTCCGTAGACCTTTGAAAATCCCTCTCTGCATTATTAACGGCAAGCTTTAAGTTATTAACTTGACTTTGAACTCTATAAACAGATGCCTCATCAGGGACAACTTTTATTCGAGCAATTAAATCTCCTTCATTAAGAATATCTCCTTCTTCTACAAGAATTTTTTCAATGATACCATTTAATTGTGGTTTTATTTCAACTTCATCCTCAGGAACTACCTTACCAGTAACAACAGCTGTCTTTTCTATTGTTGAGATAAATGGAGAAGTTGTCTCATAATCCTCAACAGATTTACTGTTAGTTCTGATAAAATAGGCCATAGCAAAAAGGAAGCCTAAGATTAATACTATAATTCCAATATTTTTAATTTTCATTTTTTTTTTTTTAAAGTTAATTATTATTCATCTCTTAATGCATCTATTGGCTTAATACTAACTGCTCTCTCTGCTGGTATAAATCCAATTAGAGTTCCTAAAGTAATCATTGTTGCAAATGCTCCAAAAACAATCATTAGAGGAACTGTTGGATTAGCAAACGGAAAATCTTCCAAACTTGCTGTACCAATATTTATCAAAAATAAGAGCATTGATCCTACAATTATTCCAATTAATCCAGCCAATATTGTAAGGAATACCATTTCTAATATTATTTGAACTCTTATCTCTCCTGGTGTTGCCCCAATAGCTCTTCGAATCCCTAATTCATTTGTTCTTTCTTTAACAGCTATTAACATAATATTTCCAATTCCTATTACACCAGCAAAAATTGTTGCAATTCCAACAACTAGAGAAAGGAATACCATCCCTCTACTGAATTTTATAATACTTTCAAATAATGCTCCAATATTAAATGATCCAAAGGCTCTATCATCATCAGGAGATACATTTTTTCGAACTTTTAGGTTATCTAGGACTGTAGTTTCAAGATATTCTGGGTTAACATAATCGTACCCTGTAATAAACATGAATCCAAAGTCATCTCCTGTATTATAAACCTTTGCAAAAGTTGTAAACGGAATATATATATCGCTATCTGATCCAAATCCAGAACCTTGTGAAAATTTATAAATTCCTACAACTTTAAAATTTATGTCATTTATTTTTATGTACTCACCAATTGGATCCTCATCTATATCAAACAATCTATCCACTGTCCCTTCTCCAATTACAGCAATTTTTCTTTCCAGCCTCATATCTTCATCATTAATCCATCGACCTCCATCAAAAAGCTTTTTTACAGTTATTGTTGCATAGTTAGGATAATTTCCAAAAATAGTAAAGTTATCAGTTTTTGTTCCTCTAACAACTATTGGTGGTGAACCACCAAAAGCTCCAAGATTGTGACCAGGAGAAATATATTCTATTTCTGGAATTCTTTCTTGTATATAGTCAACATCACTCAATTCAAAAATGGGCTGTCTTCCTTCTGCATAACCTTTATATGCAATAGAGGTTCTTTGAGCCCAGAATCCCATAGAATTTTTACTGATTCCACTAAAAGCTTGATCAAAACCATTTTCAAGTCCAGTTGCAGATCCTGCAAGAGCTATATAAATAAATATTCCCCAAAAAACTCCTATAGTAGTAATTATAGTTCTTGTTCTGTTTTTTGAAATAGATTCAAAAATTTCATCCCAAGTATCTCTATCAAAAATCTTTTTTAAACTATTCATCTCTTAATGCAATAATGGGTTTAATTTGAGCAGCTCTTTTTGCTGGAAGATATCCTGCAACTACTCCAAATACTATTAATAGTATAGTAGCTGTAATTGCTATACCAATATTAACTCCAGGTCTAGTTATAAAATAATCATGAAGCCCTGTGTCAAAAGAGTTTAAAATTAGAATTCCTCCAACCATTCCAAAAATACCAGAAACTGCAGTAATAAAAATTGATTCAGTTATAATCATTTTTATTATCTCACTAGGAGATGCTCCTAATGCTTTTCTTATACCAAGTTCTTTAGTTCTTTCTTTAACTATAAAGACCATTATGTTAGAAATGCCTATTATTCCTGCAATTAAAGTACCTATTCCAACAAATGTCACTATAATTTGTAGTACTCCTGCAAACTGCATTGATCTTTCAAATTCATCAGCTACATTTCTTATAAAAAGACCACTAGGATCAGTTGGATCAATTGATTTTTTTCCCTTTAAAAATTTCTTTATATCATCACCTAATTTGACTGCACCAGAAGCTCCTATTTCAGGTTTAAAAGTTAAAGCTATATTTCCTATTTTATCTGAACCCATTAAAATTTGTTGACGAGTTGTATAGGGCATAAAAATCTTGCTTTCCTCTACATCTCCTCCACTATCTTGAAAAACTCCAACTACTTTAAATGCTCTACTTCCTATATTAATAAATTTCCCGAGGGGATCTTCTTGTTTAAATATATCTCTAGCTACAAGTCTTCCTATAACTGCTATTTTAGATTTTTCTTTAATATCTTTTTCATTTAAATACCTCCCTTTCATTACAACATGATTTTCTATGTATTGATGAGAAGGTGCAACAGCCGCAATTGAAAAACTGTAAGATTCAAGTTTGTAAGAAATTATTTCAGCAGAATCAATTCTAGGATTAATGTATTCAATTCTTGATTCGAATTGTCTACTTATTTCTTCAATATCCGAATTATCAAATTCTATCCTCCTATTTGATTTAAAACCTCCAAAAGGTTTGGTTGTTTTCCCAGGATAAACAAACACTACATTATTTGCTCCATCTAAAAATAAATCTTCATAAGAGTTCTTTAACCCCTCTCCTAGACCAAAAAGTATAATAAATAACAGAATCCCTAGAGATACTGTAAATCCGGATAGAACAGCTCTTAATTTATTTTTTCTTATTGACTGATATATCTCAATCCAACGCTCCAGGTTAAACATCTTTAATTATATTTTGTTTAATTTTTTTATCCTCTACTATAATTCCATCTCTAAGATGAACAATTCTTTTACACATATTAGCAATATCATGTTCATGAGTTACAACTAGAATAGTCTTTCCTTCATTATTTATTCTTTGGATTAAAGCCATTACCTCTTTAGATGTTGTTGAATCTAGAGCACCAGTTGGTTCATCAGCTAAAAGAACTTTTGGATTTGAAGCCATTGCACGGGCAATTGCCACCCTTTGTTTTTGACCACCAGAAAGTTCGCTTGGTAGATGATCTGACCAGTCTTTAAGTCCAACTTTATCAAGATATTCCAATCCTATTTTCTGTCTATCTTTTCTTGGTAACCCTTGATAATAAAGTGGTAAAGAAACATTTTCTAAAGCATCTTTATAATTAATTAAATTAAATGATTGAAATACAAATCCTAAAAATTTATTTCTATAATTCGCAGCCTTGGTCTCATCCATATTTGCAATTTTAATATTATCGAGATGATAAGTTCCTGCATCAGAAGTATCAAGCATTCCTAAAATATTTAAAAGTGTTGATTTACCAGATCCTGAGGATCCCATAATAGCAACTAATTCTCCATCTTTTACAGAAAAATTAATTCCTTTTAAAACATGCAGAGATGAAGCTCCCATTTCATAAGACTTGTGTAAATTTTTTATTTCTATCATTGTTGTGCGAAATTAACCAAATTCTAATTATTAGAACGTAAAGTTAGTGTTAAGTTTAAATGAATAATTGATTAATATTATTGGATTTCATGCTCTATTAATCAATCTGGTAATTTAAACAGATCTTCAACTCCACAGCTTAAAGTTTTTGCTATTTTAAGAGCAAGAACAGTAGATGGAATATAAATTCCATTTTCAATTGCATTAATACTTTTCCTCGAAACCTCAGCACTCTCTGAAAGCTGTTGTTGTGTTAAGCCAGCAGATTTTCTAAGTTCCTCAAGTTTGTTTTTAAGCTTTTTATGATCTCTTCCCAAACGCTATTTCTTTTCAAAATTTTCTACTGCTTTATTGATTTCCTCTGTTTGATTTGGATATATATATCCTGCAATCATCTGGCCTACTCCAATAAACGCTACTAGTAAACCAACACCATATACTGCATCACTTCCAAGTCCATAATAACCAAGACAGAATAAACCAATTCCAACAAAAATTGTAACTATGCCACTTCTTCTTAGATCAAGAGATGATTTTGTTTTTTTATCCTTTAAACTTTCAAGCAGCTCTTTAATGTCTTCAGGGTTATTAATGTTTTGACTAGCTGCAACAATAGCATCATATTTGTTTTTACTATCCCTTGTATTATAAGCGAATACTATCCAAACAATTATTGCAGGAAGGGATACTGCTAATATCGGAATAAGTACTCCTATGTTGTGCATAAAACTTTCCATATTTTTTTATTTTTTATTAATGTAACGCAAACTTATCATTTTTTATTTAGAGTAGCAAAGGTTACATTACTTTTTTTTAAAAAAATTTTATTATTTAACCTTATTCGTATTATAAATAATCCAAAATATTACAAATACAAGAATATAAGGTATAGCCATTAAGTAGACAATTCCATTATTAAGGCTCTTTGCAGATTCATAAGCTTGCTCTGATTCCATTATTGCACTTAACATAGAACATTGAGAATACGAGTCATAGGTAGAAATGAAAAACAAAATAATGGTAAAAAGTATTTTTTTCATTGTTAGGTATAATAAGGTGAGATCATTAAGTATACAATTACGCCAGTTACTGCAATATATAACCAAATAGGAAAAGTAATCCTTGCTATTTTCTTATGCTTATCAAACATCCCAGATATTGCCCTAACATATGTTACTAGAACCATTGGTATTATAAAAACAGAAAGAGTTATATGTGTTATTAAAATAAAAAAGTAGATGTATTTAATCAATCCTTCACCTCCAAAAGGTGTAGGATCAGTTGTCATATGATACAATACATACATTACAAGAAAAACAATAGATAAGCCGATTGAAATTTTCATTAATAATTCATGTCTCTTTATATTTTTGTTTAGTATTGATCTATATGCCAAAATTAGAAGCACTGCAGTCAGTCCATTAATAGTTGCATAAATTGGTGGCAAGAATTTTAATGGGGGGATAGATTCAATTCGAACAAATAAAAGAACAACTACAACAGCAGGAATTAAAACTGATATAACTGTAATTAAACCTCTGTACTTTAATTTTTTATTAGATGCTGTTTCAGGTTTATTCATTAATCAATTTTGTAATATCATATTCTAACATATCAATTCCTTGTAGGTTTGAATTTTCATCATTTATTCCAAGATAATATAAAATGGGATTACCATAGTCATCATTTCTAGATCTAATATAGCCTTGCTTATCAATTAGCGCAAAATATCCTTGATGTTCAAATCCTCCTGCAAAATTAGGATTCTCATTAGCATAGATATTAAAGCCTTTATTTGCTAGATCATAAATATAATCTCTATCACCTGTCAAAAAATGCCAATTCTGAGATTTTATCTCTAAATTTTCAGAATATTTTTTTAGAATAATTGGTGTGTCATGAGCAGGGTCTATTGTAATAGAGACAATCCCAAAATCATCTAAATCACCATATTTATCATCTAATTTTTTCATATTCTTATTCATTTCTATACATATATCAGGACACCTACTAAAGAAAAACTCTAATACATAAACTTTACCTAAAAGGTCATCATTACTAATAAAAAGTGAATCCTGATTAGTTAAAACAAAATCTGGAACCTTCCTGTCTTTTTCATCAATTTTAAGGAAAGACAATTCTTCTTTTTGGTGAAGTCTATTAGTATCTACAATGTTTTCATTTGATAATCTATTAATAATCTTTGGTATTGAATAGATTCCAAACAGAATAATAATTATTAGAAGACCAATATTTTTTGAACTTATTAATTTCATTTAAATAAAGAATCATTTTTCTTTAAAGCAAGTCTATATTCAGCTAAAATAATTTTAACATCATCAACCATTTTATTATTTATCTCAGCTACAGACTGAGCATTAAACCCATATAATTTACCTATATCTTCATCATCATCTCTACCCCTTAGATTTAGATATCTATCTATAATAAATACATATGGTGTACTTTTTTCTTCTGATAATTCAATATCTGTAGCAAGACTATTATAAATTTCCTGAATTTCATTTTCATCAGTAAAAATAAAGTTCCATTTTTCGAGATCTGTTCCTACCCCCCTTGTCAATTCTTCTTTAAGATTATTAATACTATTTTCTTGATCTTTTGTAGTTAGAAATACAAATTGAAAATCTTGAAATTGATAAAATCTTTTATAAATTTTTTGATTCAAATTTAATGCTTCTGATTTTCTCAAATTGACGTCTCCTCCCCAAAAACCAAGAATTGATATATTATCTTTTAATGTTATTCCGTTCTTATTACCATTAATATTTTCAATATCTAAAACATTTGTTGTTAAAATAGGAAGCTTTGCAAAATTGTTTATTCCTGAAGCAAGAAAAATATATATAAAGATTGGGAAAAAGAATAGAACGCTAAGAATTAAATACTTCTGAACACCTTTTTTCATCAAAAATTCCAGCTTTTAAATCCCCCTAACATAACATCAAAAATGTATGAGCCTTCAATTAGTAAAATAAATAGCAAGAATGGAATCAAAATAAGCAAGGGAACAATTATAGAGTTTTTAAGAAATGACTTTTCATCTCTTATATGCATAAAGTCCCAAGTAATATAGTATGCCTTAATTATAGTCATTATAACAAACAGCCAATTTATTAGCTTAAGGCCAATAAATTTGTTTAATAAAATCTCTGGCTTAAGTATACCAAGCGAAACCTCAATTGCAGTTACAATAGAAAGAAAAATAAGTACTCCCCATATTTTTTGTTGGTTTGATTTGAACTTTATTAGTCCTCTAAAAATTTCCAGTTTATGTAGATGTTCTGCCATACTATACTAAATAAAAGAATGTAAATACAAATACCCATACTAAATCAACAAAGTGCCAGTAAAGACCAACTTTCTCAACCATATCATAATGACCCCTTCTCTCATATGTACCTAGTAGGACATTAATAAAAATTATTATGTTTATAATAACTCCTGAGAATACGTGAAATCCATGGAATCCTGTTATAAAGAAAAAGAAATCAGCAAATAATGGATTACCATATTCATTTCTCCATAAGTTTGCACCTTTAACTACACTTTTAGCTGAACTTATAGCAACTTCTGCTTCATCTCTGTTTAAGATAATTTTCTTTCCCTTATCATCAATTGCTTCAAGTCTAACGGTAATATTTGTATTACTATTAAACCCTGCTAATACCTCGTCTAAAGTTATTTCAGGCAATTTTGATTCCTCAACATACCATAGTCCAACATTATCATCATGTGTAAGTCTCTCTTGAGTAATAGATACTGCAAATTCATCTATAGGTATTCTTTTGTTATGTTCAAGATCATAGAATTGTAAAATCTTTCCAGATTGAAGTTCAACTGCTCCATACTCTCCTTTAATAAAGTTTTTCCATTCCCAGGCTTGAGATCCAACAAAAATTGCACCACCTATTATTGTAAGTAACATATAAAATGCAACTTTGTTTTTATTATTATGATGACCTGCATCAACAGCTAGAACCATTGTAACAGAAGAAAAAATTAGAATAAATGTCATAAATGCAACATAATACATTGGCGCATCTATTCCATGAAGAAATGGAAAGTGAGTAAATACTTCATCAGCTATTGGCCAAGAATCTATATTTTTAAATCTTGAAAATCCATAAGAAACAAGAAATCCTGAAAAAGTTAAAGCATCGGAAACAATAAACCACCACATCATTAACTTTCCATAACCTGCAACTAAAGGTCTTGATCCCCCTCCCCATGATCCTGATGTATTTGTGTTTGATATCGTTGATGATGCTTGCATCTAGGGCAAAAATTTTCGTTACAAATTTATAATATTTTAAGTGAAGTATTTAATAAAAAGGAATAAATATGTCCATAAAGCACCAAGAAAGTGCCAGAACATTAATGCTAATTCAAAACCTAATTTATTTTTCTCATATTTTTTATTATTGAATCTAATTATAACAACTGAAAGGACAATTAAACCTGCAAATAGATGGACTAAATGTACACAAACTAAAACATAGATAAATGATGTTGTTACTGAACTTCCTGGACCCGTATAATGAAACCCAAGTGAAAT
>Ga0206683_10000916_pt1 | contig 20692 bp, 15 predicted proteins | sample M280m12015metaG_FD_155483 | JGI IMG/M metagenome (GOLD analysis project Ga0206683, IMG submission 155483) | Ammonia-oxidizing marine archaeal communities from Monterey Bay, California, United States - M2 80m 12015 | ecosystem: Environmental > Aquatic > Marine > Intertidal zone | place: USA...
TGGGGGCTATTACAGTCGTGGATCCAAACACTAATGATAATTTTACTTATGTCTTAGGTGGTGAAGATGCATCCAATTTTGAAGTTGTTGGTGGCGAGCTAAGAGTTAAAAGCGGATCTTGGTTTGATTATGAAACAAAAAGCACTTATACCGTTTCAATCACAGTTATTGACCAAGGGGGTTTAAGTACAGTTCAAACATTTAATATCAATGTCAATGATGTGAATTACGGTAACCCTTACCACACTGAAGTAACTAGTGCCTTTGTAGCCCCTATATCTGACGATGAGGATATCAGGGGTCTTCAATGGACTTATTTATGGGGAGATGAAAATGGAAATCAGCCTTATAGCCTAATATTTGAACATGATGATGATCCCAGTACACCTCTTGTGATCACTTACAGTTTAATGAATGCAAACTCTGTTTTGGGTGATAATTACGATGACGGTTATGAGCAAGATGTCTATAACAACACGAGTGATTATTCTCAAGAATGGGAAGCGATGGTTGATCAAGCATTTACTTATTGGGGAGAAGTTTCAGGCATTACATTTCTTAAAGTTGATGATAACGCAAGTATGTGTGGAGATATTAGAATAGGTCTTTCTACTGGTGATTTTGGTGGGGCTGGAGGTTGGGCTAATGTACCTTATTATTATCAGGGTGAAAATAACAGCGCAGCCAATGACATCTGGATCCGAAAACAATACGACCCGGAGGTTTATGGATCTGTATATGGTCCAATGATATTGATTCATGAGATTGGACACGTGTTGGGTTTAGCACATACTCATGACAATGGTTATCTATCTTCGATTAATGACAACACTACCATTTATTCTGTTATGTCCTATATTGGATGGGGACAAGTTGTGAATGACTGGCCTGATGACGGTTTCTATGCAAATGACTGGCTTCGTGTTGAAAGTCCAGCAATTAATGATATAGCTGCCATACAGTACCTTTACGGTATGAGACCAGATTTTAATCTAGGCAATACCACGTATGCTTTCTCTGGACCAATTTATACCACCATTTATGATACTGGAGGAAAAGACACCATAGATTTATCAAGTTATTCAATTGATACATCACTAGATCTAAGAGGAGGTTCTGTATCTTATATAGGAACCGATGAGTTGGAATTGGAAGTCCCCTATGGTAATGCAAGTTGGCAATATGATTATGTTTACTCAGGTTTTCCCTTAGGCATTGAAGAAAATACTGTTATTGAGAATGCTATAACTGGAAGTGGTAATGATACCATTACTTGTAATACTGCTATCAACACAATTACCTGCGGATTAGGAAATGATGATGTTTTGCTTATAGGTTCAGGAGATATTGTTTTTGGTGGGCATGGCTATGATAATTTTTATATTAATTCTTTTGATTTCAATCTTATTGATGGTGGAGTTGGAACAGATGTAACTGACGGCGAAGGCGATGGGCTTTATTTTCATGGCTTATACACAGGTTCAGTGATTGATTTAAGAGCTTTTACTGATAATCAAATAACCAACATTGAAGACATTTACATCGATGATGGTAAAGCTTCAATTTTAAAAATCTCTGCTCTGGCACTGAGGAATTTAGAAGGTAGTTATTTTAGGGATATGGATGGGGATGGCATTGAGGAATTTGTTTGTTATATATACGCAGACGCTGATTTAGACGAGGTTCAAGTAAATACAGAAGGTTGGGTTTTAACCGCACCTGTTGATACTGGAGATAATGTCTATGCTGGTTATGATTATTATTTGCTGAGTGGTACATTATTAACACCAGACATATGGTTTGCTATAAACACAGGCACCACTGTGACTTATCTCAATGAATCAGGGGGAACAGTAAGAATTAGCCCTGATCGGTCTAATGACGAGATGATAATTGCTGAAAATAAGAACCCTGTGACAAATGTTGATGATAATCCTGTAATAAATGATGATAATAATAATATCAATATTCCTATCAATCATGACCCTTTCAGGTTTGTCTGTGGATGTGCATTATGTGCTTCACAAGACACAATAAAATCAAAATATGATGGTAATACTTCTAACTATTTAGATAAAACATCAGATCTTTTGCTAGTGGAGCAAGCATATGATTATTCTATTCTTCTACCTGAGACCATTGAATCGGATATACAGACGGCAGTTAATCTAAGTAAGTCAGATTTATTCGGTTTACTTATTGATGAAGAGGTCTCCTTAGAAGAAGAGATTATATTCTCAGCTATTGAGAATATTGATAATCATGGCCCTGGCTTAGCTAAATCCAATGAAATGGAGTCTGATTCTTTTATTTCATTTGATGATTACGGCCTGTTTAATTTTTATGAAGACAGCATCTATGATGAGATTATTATCTATACGTCAGAACTAGGATAACTAAATAACTAATTAAAAAATCTTTTAATATACAAACTATTTTATTTCTAGTTGTATTGATTAAATATCTTTAGTGTAAAAAATATACAAATTGAAGATTCTAGAAAAAAATAGAGATTTAATTAAGTATAAAGTGGAAAAGCTATTAAAAGATCTGGATAATGTTCAAAAATTTAATTGAGGTAGAAAATGAGTAAAGTATTAATGACAACTGATAAGGGTCAGATCCATATTGATTTATTTGATGAAGACGCACCAAATACGGTGAAGAATTTCACAGACTTAATCGAGAAGGGATACTATGATGGTCTTAATTTTCATCGTGTTATTTCTAACTTTGTTATTCAAGGTGGATGTCCTAATGGGACTGGAACAGGAGGACCTGGATATAATATTGATTGTGAGATTAATGCTAATAAACATCAGGCAGGAACTTTATCCATGGCACATGCTGGAAAAGATACGGGTGGTAGTCAATTTTTCATTTGCCATAGTCCTCAACCACATTTAGACGGAGTGCATACTGTCTTTGGACACACAGCAAACATGGATGTTGTGAATTCAATTGAGGAAGGTGATAAAATGATCTCAGTTGTTTTGGAAGCCTCTGAATAATGAAAAAGATTATTTGACTAAGATTCACTCCTTGGCAAGATAGTTAATAGAGCTTAAGAAAACAATGGTGGGCGTAGCTCAGTTGGTAGAGCCCCTGGTTGTGGTCCAGGTGGTCGTGGGTTCGAGCCCCATCGTCCACCCCATTTTTTCTTGGGTCGTTAGCTCAATCAGGTAGAGCAGTAGACTCTTAATCTATTGGTTATAGGTTCGATTCCTATACGACCCAGTTAAGTTCTTATTAAACTATCTTGTATTTATTGAGTTGAGAATATAATCTTATCTGCAAATTTATAACTTTTGGAACTGATTTGAAAACTGATATAGAAATTGCAAGAGACGCTGATATCCAGAATATTAGTGATATCGCAGAAAAGATTGGCGTAAAAGATAACTATTTAGAACCTTATGGAAAACATAAGGCAAAGGTTAATTTAGAGATTAATGAAGATCAAGATGTCTGTGGTCGTTCGGATGGTAAGTTAATCTTAGTCACAGCGATGACACCCACTCCTGCAGGGGAAGGGAAGACAACTACAACTATTGGACTAAGTGATGCCATGGCTTCTCTCGGTCATAAAACATTAACCTGTGTTAGAGAACCTTCACTAGGTCCTTGTTTTGGAATGAAGGGAGGTGGAGCAGGTGGTGGCATGTCTCAAGTTATTCCTATGGAAGACATTAATTTACACTTCACTGGTGATTTTCATGCAATCACTTCAGCTCATAATCTATTATCTGCTGCTCTTGATAATCATTTGCACCATGGTAATTCATTGAATATTGACCATAGAAGAATTGTCTGGAATAGAGTTCTTGATTTGAATGATCGAGCATTAAGACAAGCAGTGATTGGTTTGGGTGGTCCTCTTAATTCAATTCCAAGGCAAGATACATTTTCCATTACAGCAGCATCAGAGATAATGGCAATTTTTTGTTTATCAAGAGACTTAAATGATTTGAGAAATAACATTTCTTCAATCATTGTTGCCTACAGCAAAGAAGGGAAAGCAATTAGGGCTAAAGATCTTAATGTACAAGGTGCTATGACAGCTCTTCTTAAAGACGCAATCAATCCAAACCTAGTGCAAACACTTGAAGGCAATCCTGTTTTTGTTCATGGAGGACCATTTGCTAACATCGCTCATGGTTGCAATAGTATTGCAGCTACAAAGCTGGCTATGAAGCTTGCTGATTTCACTGTTACTGAAGCAGGTTTTGGTTCAGATTTAGGAGCTGAAAAGTTTTTTGATATCAAATGCAGAAAATCAGAAATAAAACCAAGTGCAGTCGTTTTAGTTGCCACATTGCAATCATTAAAAACACACGGTGGTGTCTCATTATCTGATATTAAGATTGAGAATATCGATGCTGTGAATAAAGGTACTGAGAATCTAAAGAAACACATAGAGAACATACAAGAATTTAATGTTCCAGTTGTAGTCGCAATCAATCGATTCTCGCATGATACTGATGCTGAAGTTGCCATGGTCAAGGAAAGATGCAGTGACTTGGGAGTAGATATTGTTGAATGCAATCATTGGTTGCATGGTGGACAAGGAGCAATAGAACTTGCCAATGCTATTGTTGAACTTTGTAAAAATGATAATGATTTTTCTTTTCTCTATCCTGATGACATGCCCTTATGGGACAAAATTAAAACCATTGCTACTAAAATGTATGGTGCAGAAAATATCATGGCTGATAAAGCAGTCAGAAAAGAGATAGAAATGTTACAGGATAATGGATTTGGACATCTACCAATTTGTATGGCTAAAACACCAGCATCTTTATCTACGGATCCAAAACTTAAAGGAAGACCTACAGGGTTTGATGTTCCAATAAGAGAAGTTAGATTATCTGCAGGTGCTGGTTTTGTTGTAATACTTACAGGTGATGTTATTACAATGCCCGGATTACCAAAAAGACCTGCTGCTGAAGATATTGATATTGATGAAAATGGATTGATTGAAGGATTATTTTAAGCTATTTTTTTATGGGTTCGACAAAAAGAACCATAGAGTGATCAATGATCTTATAACCTTTTTTCTTTGCTAATTGGTGTTGTCTTTTTTCAATAATATCGTCTTCAAACTCTATGACTTTGCCTGTTTCCATGCAAACCATATGATCGTGATGATGGTCAGGCATAATCTCAAAAACAGCTTGTCCTGACTCGAAGTTATGTTTAATGCAAATTCCTGCATCAACAAATTGATTAAGCACTCTATAGACCGTGGCTACACCAACTTCATCATTTTTTTTAATCAGAATCCTATTAATATCGTCTGCGCTTAGATGGGCTTTTTTACTGGTTTCAAGAATTTTAAGGATTGCTTTTCTTGCATGAGTGACTTTAAGTCCAGCTGATTTTATTTCTTTGTTAGCATTCATAATATTATCTTATAGTGAGCGTATTAAAATACAAGTTGATAGTATGCTGATAAGTATGTTAATTTTTTTCTCATGAATGTCTATCGATTATTAAAGCCAGTTATACGATTTTTTACTAGTCTTCACATCAAACTTTACCTGAAATATGATGGTAAGTATCTTGGTTCAATTAATGGTTACCCTATCTGTTTGTTAACGACAATTGGAAGAAAAACTGGATTGCCAAGAGTCATTCCATTATTAACAATTCCATATGAAGGTAATTACATTCTTGTAGCATCTCAAGGCGGTGCACCTGTTCATCCTATTTGGTATCTTAATACTCTTGAGAACCCTAATATTGTATTGCAAATTGGCGCAGAAAAGATGGAAATGATTGCAACTGAACTCGATTATGAGCAAAAAGCAAATATTTGGCCTATGATCGTCAAAGCTTATCCAGATTATGATGCTTATAAAAAAAGAACAGATAGAGATATCCCTGTTCTTATTTGTAAAACAGTTGATTGATTAGGGAACTATTTTTTTATGTAAAGATAGCTTGTAATAGATATTGAGCTAAAAGTTATATAGGTATAGCTAAATAATTCAATTGCAAAAGCTATTATTCTTGTAATATTTAGAGAATAATCTATGATTGATTTTTAGAGTTTTTAAACTAAAAAATGGTTTTAAAATATAATTCATTAATAATTAAGAGGGAAAAAATGTATAAAAAAATACATTCTTTGGTACTCTCTGCATTCCTAATATTTTCATCTACAGTTTATGCTGATGTCGATACAACGTCATCAATTAAAGGTATTGTTAATGTTCAAGGAGCAGTTGTATCAGCAACACATCAACCAACCGGTTCAACAAAATCAAAAACATCTGCGGATGGCGGTTTTTTTCTATCAAATTTACTTATCGGTGGACCTTATAAAGTCACTGTTTCAGCACCAGGGTATGGTTCGCAGAGTATTGACGGTATCTTTTTAACACTGAATGAAACAACAAACTTAGAAGTTACTCTAGTTTCAACCAGTCTTGAAGAAATTACAGTCACTGCACAAGCAGGACAAGGCTCTATTAGAATGGGTACAGGTACCTTTCTAGATAGGGATGCATTGGATGGTATACCAACTGTAAATAGATCGATTGCAGATTTTGCAAAACTAGATCCAAGGGTATCTATCAATACAGGTTCCAGTCGTTATTCTGAGATTTCAGTAATGGGTCAAAATAATCGTTTTAATGATTTTACGATTGATGGCGTTAGTTTTAATGATCCTTTTGGATTGAATGCTAACGGATTTGGTAGCATGAGAAATCCAGTGGGTATGGAGTTTGTTGATCAAATGTCTGTGGATGTCACACCCTTTGATGTTTCAAGAGGAAATACGACAGGTGGTTCTATTTCAACTGTAACAAAATCAGGAAGCAATGATTTTCATGGCAGTGTTTTCTTTATTCAAAGAGATGAAGATAACATTGGTGAAGATCCAGATGGAAATGAATTCCCAGAATTTAGTGAAGAAACACAAGGCTTTACTTTCAGTGGCCCCATTATCAAGGATAAACTCTTTTTCTTTGTTGGTTATGAAGAGTTCGAAGCTGCTAGTCCAGCACTTTATGGAACTTCTGATAGTAGTGCGCCCCAAAAAGCAGATGTGTTAACAACAGCGATGGCAGATCAAATCAAGAGTATTGCTAAGAGCCGTTATAACTATGATGCAGGCGAGATTTCAAATTTTGCTACACCAGAGACTAGTGAAAAAACGATGATTAAATTGAATGCTAATATTAGTGATATTCATCGAGCAGTTCTTATGTTCACAAAAGATGAGGATCTATACCCAAGAAAATACAATAGAGGTGAAACAGTATTTAGTAATAACTGGTATATAAAACCACCAGAAATTGATAGAACATCATTGACTCTTTACAGTGATTGGAATGATCGATTGTCCACTAAAATCAAGTATTCAACCTATGAGCTAAAAGAAGACGATAGTTCCATTGGTGATCCTTTTATGCCTGAGTCAAATATTGAAGTTTGCTCCGGAGGCGAATGTGACAATGTTTATCTCGGTGGTGATCGATATAGAGGTGCTAATTACATCAACGTTGAATCAGATTATATAAGCTTTAAGGCTACATATGACTTAGGTGATCATGTTATTACTGGTGGCATTGATTTTGAAGATTCAGATATCTACAACCTATTTATTGCACGATATAACGGTGAGGTTAGATTTGACAGCATCGCTGACTTTGAAGCAGGAACATACAGTTATCTAAGATTCCATGTTCCGAATGCAGGGATCTCAGCTATTGATACTGCAGCAGCCGATTTTGTGATTGAAAAGAGAAGCGCTTATCTTCAAGATAAGATCTATCTTGGAGATCTAACTCTTAATGTAGGTCTTCGATACGACCAGGTGGAGACACCAACCAAGCCAACTGAGAATCCAAAGTTTGTTGCTAGAAATGGCTTTTCAAATGCTCAAGGTTTTGATTACGATTCATTGCAACCTAGATTTGGATTTAATTACGATGCAACAGAATCACTGTTTGGAGATAGAGATTCCATTGTTAGTGCAGAAATTAGAGGTGGCTATGGCTTATTTATGGGCCGTATCCCAAATGTGTGGTATGGAAATGCCTACAGTAGATCGGGTGGCTTAACTGATTATGTCAAAGTATATGGTTACGATGATCAGATAGCTTCATTCAGATGTGGCGGTACAGTTGGGCCAATGCCTGCTGGTGATCCTTCCTTCTTCTGGATGGGAGCAGGAAGCAACTATTGCATACCATCAAGCCCTTACTTCAATGATGCACAAGCAACCGATCCAAATTTTGAGGCGCCTCAAAGTTGGAGAATGAATCTTGCTCTAGACTTGGTGACAGCTAATGGGTATGAGATGACCTTTGAATACAATCATGATGAAACTGAGAAAGGAATTTTCTATAAGGAACTGGGTTTAACCAATACCGGTTACTTAGCCGATGGAAGAGGGGTTTACTCTCATGGTCCTGGCGATTTCTTTATGACCAATACTGATCAAGGCGGTGCAGAGGCTTATTCTTTCACAGTCAGGAAATCATTCGATAATGGTATTAGCTTTTTTGGTGCATGGTCCTCTGTGAAAGCAGAAGATGTCTATCCATTAACATCAGCACAAGCGGAATCTGCTTATGGTTATACACAAAGATGGGATGGCGAGAACATGGATGCTGCACGTTCCTCATTCATGTCGGATAAGAAAATTGTCCTAGGTGGTGAATACAGAACGATGCTTTTTGGTGATAATGAAACAAGAATATCAGCTATTTATGTGAAGAAATCAGGTGAGCCATACAGTGTCACTTTTGATGAGCCAAGCTACAGCCCAGTGGGTGGCTCAGGTCGTAGTGCTTTTTTTGCAGATTACAGTCTTGCCTATATACCATCAGGTGCTGATGACAATAATGTTGTATTCAGCTCTGCATCAACTGCATCAGCTGTGATGGCGCATATTAATTCAACTGCTTTGTCTAAGTATAAAGGGACTTATGCTCCTAGAAATGCTTTCACAAATCCTGATTTTGATAGATTGGATATTAGGATTACTCAAGAGATCCCATCTTTTGTAGAAGATCATAAGTTTATTTTCTATCTTGACCTATTGAATGTCCTTAATATGCTTGATGATGAGGAAGGCAGAGTATTCGAATATGCTTATAATACCAGTCGTCAAATCCTTGTCAGTGGAGTTACCGATGATGGTAAATTCAAAATTAGTGGAGTTGATCCTGATGACTCATACTATGTTCAAGATAATGATGGCCAATCAAGATGGCAAATTCAAATGGGGTTAAAGTATAGATTTTAAATTTAAACTTTGATTGGATTTAAAGCCGCCCGTAGGGGCGGCTTTTTATTTTCACATACTTATTGATTGTAGGTAGAATGGTTGAATGCTACTAACTGCTAATAAACTTAATCTTGTTGCATTTATTGCATTACCCATAACTGCTTCTTTTTGTTCTTTATTTGCTATAGAGGTGGATTTGACAGCTGTAGCAACTATATTCATTATTAATTTAATTCCCATTGCTATTAGTTCACTTTGTACCTACTTTCTTATAAAAAAAGCTAACTCTAAATTATCTATAAAGGTTTCTCTTCTAAACCCATTAGGCCTCTCTTTTTGTTCTTCATTATGGTATCTAATGAGAGTTTTTAACCCAGTAAGTGGTTCTCCAGGGATAGAATATTTAGCTTTACCTCAAATGCTTTTGGTCGGTGCAATAATTTTTTCAATTCTCAGTATTTTTCTCGTATTAATCTTAGAAAAAAAAAGCTAAACAGTTAGAAATATTATTATTTTATGATCTCTAGTCATATCTTCAATAAATCATGTATAATTTCGTGCCTAAATTACTGCTTATGCGAGAGTGGCGGAATTGGTAGACGCGCTGGATTTAGGATCCAGTGGGGCAACCCGTGAGAGTTCGAGTCTCTCCTTTCGCACCATTAATTATTTGAGAAAAAAAATGAGTGAATTGACAATAAAGATTAAGAAAAAAGACGGCCTGAAAACAGAACTAAAGATTACTGTACCTTCCTTGATTGTTCAAAATAAAAAGAATGATCGTTTTATTCAAATTGCTAAAAAAGCTAAGTTGCCAGGTTTTAGACCTGGTAAAGCTCCACAGAACGTAATACAGCAGCAGTATGGTAATCAAGTCAATCAAGAGATACTAACAGAACTTTTAGAAACCTCTTATGCTGAAGCAGTTCAAGAAAAAGAATTAAGACCTGCTGGACCTCCTGAGGTCAGTATTGATCAATTTGTTGACGGTAGTGACTTCACTTTTACTGCTTCCATTGAATTGTATCCGGAATTTAAATTAAAAGGCTTGGATAAGATTAAGGTCGATAAACTATCTACTGTAATTACTCAAACAGATATCAATGAAATGATTGAGAATCTTCAAAAACAAAGAGGAGAATGGAAATCAGTAGAACGTAATTCAAAATCAGGAGATCAGTTGCTGATAGATTTTGAAGGTAAGGTGGATGGTGAGTTGTTTGAGGGTGGAGAGGCTAAAGATTTCATGATGCAGTTAGGACAAGGTCAGATGCTCCCTGAATTCGACGATGCGCTTATGAATGTCAAACCTGATGAGAAAAAAGAATTTGAGCTTACTTTTCCTGATGAATATCACAAAAAAGAACTGGCCAGTAAAAAAGCTATCTTTTCTGTACACACCAAAGAAGTTAGAGAAATGGATTTAGCTGAAATCAATGAAGATTTTGTAAAAGCTTTTGGTGTTGAAAGTGGTGAAACCAAGGATTTAATGGAAGAAATTAAATCCAGTATGGAAAAAGAAAAAGAAAAGCGAATTAATACTGATTTAAAAACTAATTTAATGAACTATCTAAGGGAAAAAAATAAGATAGATGTACCACATACAATGATTCATAGTGAAGCTCATGCAATGCAAAAAGATTGGATGAAGCAATCCGGTATTGAAGATGAGAAACAAGCTCCCAGTTTGGATAATTTTGAAAAATTAGCCAAAGAAAGAGTGCACTTAGGCTTATTAGTTAGTGAACTTGTTTTATCTGAAGAAATTAAACTAGACGATGAAAAAGTAAAAACCAAACTTGAAGAAATAACGAATGCATATCCAAATTCAGAAGAAATTAGTAAGATGTATCAACAAACACCTGAGCTTATGGATCAATTGAAATCAATGGTGATGGAAGATCAAGTGGTAGAATGGCTGAGTGAGAAAACAACTTTTAATGAAAAAGAAATAGAATTTAAGGAGTTAATGAATAGAAATCTATAAGTGAGTATGCAAGAAGAAAAATTAAGCTTGGTGCCTATGGTAGTGGAGCAAACTCCAAGAGGGGAGAGAGCTTATGATATTTATTCAAGATTATTGAAAGACAATGTTATTTTCGCCGTAGGGCCCATTGAGGACCATATGGCAAATTTAATCATTGCCCAGATGCTTTTTCTTGAAAGTGAAAATCCTGAGAAGGATATTTCTCTTTATATTAATTCACCAGGTGGAGCAATAACAGCTGGTTTATCTATTTATGACACCATGCAATTCATTAAACCTAATGTCAGCACTATCTGTATAGGACAAGCTGCTAGCATGGGAGCTGTTCTTCTAGCAGGTGGTGCAAAAGGGAAAAGATATTCCCTACCCAATTCTCGTGTAATGATACATCAACCAATATCAGGGTACCAAGGACAAGCCTCTGATATTGATATTCATGCTAAAGAGGTTCTAAGCCTTAGATCAAGGCTCAATGGCATATTGGCTAAGCATACTAGAAAAACTGTAAAACAGATTGCCAAAGATACTGATAGAGATAATTATATGGATCCTGAACAATCCAAAGAGTATGGTTTGATTGATGTAATTATTTCAGATAGAAACAATATTAGAAATATCAAAGATTGAGGTTTCTATAATGACTGACAAAAACAAGAAAAAAGATAATGATAATAAAATTTTGTATTGTTCTTTTTGCGGAAAAGGACAAAACGAAGTTCAAAAGCTTATAGCAGGTCCTTCTGTATATATCTGTGAGGAATGCGTAGATTTATGCAATAACATCATTGATGAAGAATTAGGCACTGATGATCCAGAACAGTCACTAACCCTCTATAAACCAAAAGAAATCAAAACAATGTTGGATGATTATGTCATTGATCAAGATATTGCAAAGAAGGTACTTTCTGTTGCCGTTTATAATCACTATAAGAGGTTGAATGATAAGCCTAAACCTCGTGATGAGAATTTTATAGAGATTGGAAAGAGTAATATATTGTTAATCGGTCCTACCGGGTGTGGCAAGACTTTACTTGCTCAAACATTAGCTAAAATTCTTAATGTACCTTTTGCTATAGCAGATGCTACAACACTAACAGAAGCTGGGTATGTAGGAGAAGATGTAGAAAATATTGTACAAAAATTACTACAAAGCTGTGAATACGATGTTGAGAAAGCTGAACAAGGTATTATTTATATTGATGAAATAGATAAAATTTCCCGTAAAACAGATAATCCATCTATAACCAGAGATGTGTCTGGTGAGGGAGTTCAACAAGCATTACTTAAGCTCATTGAAGGAACTACAGCATCTATTCCACCACAAGGAGGAAGAAAGCATCCGCAACAAGAATTTATTCAAATAGATACTTCAAACATATTGTTTATATGTGGAGGAGCTTTTGCTGGATTGGATAGAATTATAAAAGATAGAACCAATAAATCTGGCATAGGTTTTATAGCTGAAATGAAAGAGAGTGATGAGGTACAAAATATAGGAGAAGTTTTTCAGCAAGTTGAACCAGAGGATTTAATTAAATATGGTTTGATACCAGAATTTGTAGGAAGGATGCCTGTAGTCTCTTCACTCACTGAGTTAAATAAAAATGCACTTATTAGAATACTCATGGAACCTAAGAATGCTCTTATCAAGCAATACCAAAAATTATTTGCTATGGAGCAAACAGAATTAGAGTTTTTACCAGAAGCTTTAGAGACAATAGCTGAATTAGCTATGGAAAGGAAAACTGGGGCAAGAGGGCTTAGAACTATATTAGAAAATACACTTCTAGATACCATGTATGAAATCCCTTCTCATGATGATAAAATGAATAAAGTTGTTGTTAATCAACAGTTTGTAATGAATAAATCAAAACCATTTCTTGTCTATAATAAAGATTCAAATTCTAATACTGCTACTAGTAAAAAATTAAATAAAAAAACAAAAGCAGCCAGCTCTAAGTAAACGAATGACATTAATTCAATTAGTAGTTGAAATTTATTTATTTAACCCTATAACTTAACTAAGATAATTAATTATTAGGATTCCTATGTCAGAAGAAAAGAAAACCTTGTCTCTCGATATTCTTATAAATAAACCGCTTCTTCCTTTAAGAGACGTTGTTGTTTATCCGCACATGGTGATCCCATTATTTGTTGGCCGTGAGAAGTCCAAAGTTGCTCTAGAACAAGCAATGGCTGAGGATAAAAAAATACTACTGGCATCACAAAAGAAATCAGATGTTGATGACCCTAAGATTAAAGATATAAATACTGTTGGTACCCTGGCTAATATCCTCCAACTTGTCACACTTCCTGATGGAACTGTCAAACTACTTGTAGAAGGCGAGTCTAGGGTGGATCTTCTTGAAATTAGATCGGAAGATTATTTTACAGCTGATTATTGTATTTTAAATGAGCAAACTGATGAAACTGATAAGGATATTAAAGCCTTAAGAAGAACACTAATCTCGCAAGTTGAAAGCTATGTTAGAGTCACAAAGAAGGTTCCAGCTGAAGTAGTCAGCACTCTAGCTAGTATCAAAGAAACAGGTAGATTGGTTGATACAATTATCGCACACATGTCATTAAAACTTGATGAGAAACAAAAAATACTGGAACAGATTAATGTCAAAGAACGTCTAGAGTATGTCATTGGTCTCATAGATGTTGAAATTGATATGATCGAGGTTGAACAAAAGGTCAGGGGTAGAGTCAAAGATCAGATGGAAAAAAGCCAGAAAGAGTATTATCTCAATGAGCAAATGAAAGCAATCCAAAAAGAATTAGGAGATATGGATAATGCTAATAATGAAAATGAAGATTTAGAAAAACAAATAAAAGATTCTGGAATGTCAAAAGAAGCTACAGAGAAAGCTACATCTGAGTTAAAAAAGCTACAAATGATGTCACCCATGTCGGCAGAAGCAACGGTAGTGAGGAATTATTTGGATGTGTTAATTGGCGCTCCTTGGAAAAAGAAGACGAATGCAAAAGTTAAGTTAGATCAAGCTGAAAAAGTTTTAAATGAAGACCATTATGGCTTAAAGCTAGTCAAAGAAAGAATCACTGAATATCTTGCTGTACAACAAAGAACAAAAAAGATTAAAGGCCCAATCTTATGTCTCGTTGGACCACCAGGAGTAGGTAAAACTTCTCTGGGGTCAAGCATTGCAAGAGCAACAGGAAGAAAGTTTATTCGTATGTCATTAGGTGGAGTTAGAGATGAAGCTGAAATTAGAGGGCATAGAAGAACTTATATTGGCGCTATGCCTGGAAAGGTAATGCAGAATTTAAGTAAAGCCGGTGTAAGAAATCCTCTTTTTTTACTAGATGAGATTGATAAAATGTCGATGGATTTTAGGGGCGATCCTTCATCAGCACTTTTGGAGGTATTGGATCCTGAACAAAATTCATCTTTTAATGATCACTATCTAGAAGTTGATTTCGATTTATCGGATGTGATGTTTATTTGCACTGCAAACACGCTAAATATACCAGCTCCATTATTAGATAGAATGGAGGTTATAAGAATTGAAGGCTATACGGAAGATGAAAAATTAAATATTGCTGACCAATATTTAGTGGACAAGCAAATTGAAGCCAATGGTCTAAAGAAAGACGAAATCAAAATTACAAAAAGCGCAATTCTCTCTATTATTAGGCATTACACAAGAGAAGCGGGTGTTAGAAACCTAGAAAGAGAAATAGCAAAAATTGCCAGAAAAGTAGTGAAATCAATTGTCTTAAAGGCACAAAAGAAAGCTATACATATTCGACCTACAGGACTTGATAAGTTTTTAGGTATTAAGAAATTTAAGTATGGAATTGCTGAAAAAGAAAACCAAATTGGACAAGTCACTGGGCTGGCATGGACGAGTGTTGGTGGAGAACTCTTAACCATCGAGTCTACAGTCATGTCTGGTAAGGGAAAGCTAATCAATACTGGACAGCTAGGAGATGTAATGAAGGAATCGATTATGGCTGCAACTACAGTGGTAAGAAGTCGATCTAAATCATTGGGTATTGATGAGGATTTTCATCAAAAATCAGATCTTCATATTCACGTCCCAGAGGGTGCTACGCCTAAGGATGGGCCAAGTGCAGGGGTTGGAATGACAACTGCTTTAGTATCATCATTGACAAGTATTCCAGTTAAAGCAAATGTGGCTATGACTGGCGAAATAACCTTACGAGGTGAAGTCCTTCCCATTGGTGGCTTAAAGGAAAAACTATTGGCTGCTCATAGGGGAGGTATTACCACTGTTATAATACCCAGTGAGAACGCTAAGGATCTGGTAGAGATACCGAAGAACATCAAAGAAAATCTAGAAATTATTCCAGTTAAGTGGATTGATGAAGTTCTAGAAATTGCTTTAGAAAAACCACCAACGGTTAAAGTAGGAAGAGTAAAATCTGGTTCTTCATCAAAGCAAAAAAAACCAATCCAAACAAATCTTCCACATTAATCTGTAAAAATAATACAAACCCTTTATTGACAAGGGTTTCAAAGGACTGGTATAACTTATATGTTCAAGCTCAAATAGATTGGACATAACGATTCAAAGCCTGGATCTACATATAAAGGCGGAGAATAAATTTAAAAACTCATAAAAGGATGAATAACATGAATAAAGGTGATCTTATTGATGCAGTAGCAGCAAGCACAGGACTTTCTAAAGCAGACTCAGGTAGAGCAGTAGATTCAATTACTTCTGCAGTAGCTGGAGAACTCTCTGGAGGTGGCTCAGTAGCACTAGTAGGTTTTGGAACATTCTCAGTTAGCCATAGGGCAGCAAGAATGGGTCGTAACCCAGCTACAGGTGAAGCAATTCAAATTAAAGCAAGTAATGTACCAAAATTCAAAGCAGGTAAAGCTTTAAAAGACGCTTGTAATTAAGCCAAAGTAAGAAGAAGGTTGTGTTCCTGATAAACTCAGGCACAATCTTCTTTGTTTTTAAACATTAGACATATGGGTGCTTAGCTCAGCTGGTAGAGCGTCGCCTTTACACGGCGAATGTCAGCGGTTCGATCCCGTTAGCACCCACCACCTAATTCAATTTAGAATAATTCATACATTAATTTATATTCTCATTGAAATCTCAGTATAATTGTCTAAAATCCTTATAGTTTTTTAAAATTTAGGACCGGTAGTTAAACGGTTATAATACCGCCCTGTCACGGCGGTGTTCGGGGTTCGATTCCCCGTCGGTCCGCCAATTTATGGAATCAACCTATGTTAGAAGCAATTAGAGAGAAGTTTACAGGCTGGATAGCTATATTAATTATAGGTTTGATATCATTAACTCTGATCATTAGTTTTGGCAACATGGATCAGACACCATTAGAAAATGATATTGTTATTACAGTCAACAGTAAGGAAATTAGCCTCTTTGATTACAGAGAGGAATTTTCAAATCAGTTGCAACGTTATCAAGAGGTCTTTGGAGACCAAGTACCTAAAATATTAGAGCAATCCATAAAGGAATCAACTACTGAGAACCTTATATTAAGAAATTTATTGTTGGATTATATCGATCAACAAGGCTATAGAGTAAGTCCTGAATATGTCATACAGCTAATTAAAGAGAATCCTCAATTTAGATTAGGAGATGTTTTTACTAAGGAAAACTACGCAGCCATTCTAGCCAGCCAAGGAACAACTACTGCAGAGTTTGAGAATAATTTAAGAGTTCAACTAGAAATTAACCAGCTTAGAAGAGCAGTGATTGATACTTCTTTTATGACAGCCGGTGAATTCAGACGATTTGTTGAATTACAAATGCAGGAACGTTCAGGTCAGTATCTTGAAGTATCTAACCAAAAATTTATCACAGATGTTGCAATAAAACCTGAAGACATAGAGTCTTATTATCAAGAAAATTCTGATTTTTTCATGACAGAAGAACAAATAGATATTGAATACATCTCAGTTGATATTGATGATATTGCCGATTCAGTTGAATTCAATGATGAAGATTTAAGAGAGTATTACGAAGAAAATATAGAACGTTTTGTAAGCAATGAAGAGAGGAGGTCTAGACATATTCTCATTCAAATCGATGAAGAAGTTTCTGAAGAAAGTGCATTAAATTTAGTTACAACTATAAAAAATAGACTTTCCGATGGAGAAGATTTTGCAAGCTTAGCAAAAGAATTCTCCAAAGACCCAGGATCTGCTGAAAACGGAGGAGATTTGGGTTGGGCTGAGCGTGGATTATTTGTTCCTGAATTTGATGACGTTTTATTTAGTCTAGAGAAGGATCAAGTATCAGAACCTGTTAAAACTCAATTTGGATATCACATCATCCAACTTAATGAATTAAAAGAAGGTATACAGCAAACATATGATGAGATTGAAAACGATCTTCGTTTCGAATATTCAAGATTACTAGCAGAAGATCAATTATTTAATATCGCTTCTCAAATGGATGATTTTTCTTTGCAAGCCTTCAATGAATTGGATAGCGTTGCATTAAAGCTTGGTTTACCTATTCAAACACTCAATGATGTGACCAGAAATGGTTCAACCTTTTTGAATCAAGACCCTGAATTAATTCAATTGCTGTTCAATCCAGTGTCTATAGAGCAAACAGAGAATACACCTGTATTTGAAATTGATAACACAATCTTAGTTGCCAGAGTTGCTGAGCATAGGCTGCCTATGGTGAAGGATTTTTCATTAGTTAAGGATCAAATCACTTCTTTTCTTGAACAAGAAGAAGCAAGAAAATTAACAGAAGATTATGCCAATGGAATGATTCAGAATTTTTCAAAAAATTCTAGCTTTGAGAATCTAGCTGAAGACAATAACTTAGAGATTATAGAGTTTGATTCAGTTATTCGTTCTAATACTGATATACCATCTGCGTTGCTCGAACCTATATTTAAATTTACAAAACAAGATATGGAAAATAATACAGTAATTGATGTGCAGGATTCTGAGAATATTTATTTAATTAAATTAACTCAAATCAATCCTGGAAAATTAGAGAAATTTAGTGATGAAGAAAGAACGGCTGGAAAACAACAAATATCAGAGCAAATAGGCTCAATGGAGCTGGATGCTTTTGCAGAGACATTGAAAGAAAATGCAACAGTTGTAGTGGATCCTAAGCTCTATGATGATTTATACGATCTTTAATCAAACAGCAGACTTATTCTGTATCAAAAGTCATACCTAGATTTCTATAACCTGCATCCACATAAATTGTTTCTCCTGTAATACCAGCAGAAAGATCTGAAGAGAGAAACGCGGCTGTATTACCTACATCTTGAATCGTGACATTTTTTCTTAATGGAGTTATAGATTCAACATGTTTGAGAAGGCCTCTAAAACCACTAACACCTGATGCAGCAAGTGTTTTTATAGGGCCTGCTGAGATTGCATTGACTCTGATGGTATCAGGTCCAAGGTCTGCTGCTAAGAATCTTACGTTCGCTTCTAAGCTCGCCTTAGAGGGGCCCATAACATTGTAGTTAGGAATAGATTTTATGGCTCCTAGATATGACATGGTGATTAAAGAAGCATTTTTATTGAGCATTGGTCTCGCTTCTCTCGCCATTGCTGCAAAACTATAGCTGCTAATTTGATGGGCTGTAGTAAAGCCTTCACGAGTAACAGAGTCAATATAAGAACCTTGCAGTTCCTCAGACGGAGCAAAGGCTATTGAATGGATTAATATATCGAAATCTGTCCATTCTTTATTTAATTTCTTGAAAGCATTTTTTATCTCTTCATCACTAGAGACGTCTAGTGGGATCGCAATAGTTGAATTGAAGGTTTTTGCAAATTTCTCAACTCTTGGTTTTAATTTTTCATTTTGATAAGTGAATGCGAGTTCAGCTCCCTCACGATGGAGACATTCTGCTATACCATACGCGATAGAACGACTACTCGCAATTCCAGTCACTAACGCTTTTTTTCCTTCTAGAAAACCCATATTGTCTCTCCAAAATATAGTGTAATATTTAAATGAATACTATTATATTTTACATTAAAATAAATTATTCAATTACCTAATCTTAATGAGAAAGAATGAATCAAGTTGATATCTATACAGATGGAGCATGCCGAGGTAACCCTGGTCCAGGAGGGTGGGGTGTTTTATTGAAAAATAAAAGCAATGAAAAAGAACTCTTTGGAGGGGACTTAGAAACTACAAATAATAAAATGGAAATGATGGCAGCAATCAAAGCTTTGGAGTCACTCAAAGAAACTTGCCAAGTTAATCTTTATACAGACTCTAAATATGTCTCACAAGGCATCACAGAATGGATACACAAGTGGAAAGCTAATAATTTTATGAATGCTAAGAAGAAGAAAGTCAAAAATGCTGACCTTTGGGTACAATTGGATGCATTAAACCTAAAACATCAAGTTAAATGGATATGGGTCAAGGGCCATTCAGGAGATCCTGGAAATGAAAGGGCTGATAGTCTTGCTAATAAAGGCTTAGATTCAGTTTTGAGTAATTTATGAGGCAGATTTTTCTCGATACTGAAACCACAGGTCTTTCGGCACAAAAAGGGCATCGTATAATAGAGATTGGTGCTGTTGAAATTATAGATCGGAAATTAACAGGAAATGATTACCAAACGTATCTGAATCCTGAAAGAAAAATTGATCCAGGAAGTATTAATGTTCATGGAATTACCAATGAGTTTGTTTCTGATAAACCGCTCTTTAAAGACATAATGGATGATCTATTACACTATATTAGTGATTCTGAAATTATTATGCACAATGCGCCTTTTGATTCATCATTTCTAGACAATGAGTTTTTAATTGCTGGAATGAAACAACAATTAGGTGATTTATGTAGTATCCAAGATTCATTAGTAATAGCTCGTGAAATGCATCCAGGTAAAAGAAATAGCCTCGATGCATTATGCACAAGATATGAGGTTGATACTTCAAGCAGAGATCTCCATGGAGCGCTTATTGATGCAAAATTATTAGCACATGTATATTTGTTAATGACTGGTGGTCAGGTTGGGTTTTTCAGTGAAAAACAAGCAGCAGATGATCATCAAGAAGATGTACTGACAGATTTTGATTATTCTAAAAGAACAATTATAAAACTCAAAACCAATCAAGATGATTTAAAACACCATAAAAGTTATCTTGATAAGTTATCAAAAAACAGTGATAAAAAGGTCGATTGGTAGAAAAAATTTGTCATTTTATATTAGAATATTATTTTTTTAATTGGAGTACTTGATGGAAACAGGACACATGTTGGTAATGAATGATGGAATGATGATTTCTGGAATCATTCTTGCATTAAGTTTTATTGGTATATTTACTGAGACTCTGCATGGTTTTCATAGAGTCAAAGTTGCCATGCTTGGCGCAGCAGTAATGCTTGTAGTTGGTCAATCATATGGTTTTTATTCACCAGAAGGTGCTTTTGAAGCGGTAGATTGGAATGTAGTCTTTCTTCTTGGTGCAATGATGGCAG
>Ga0206683_10000918_pt1 | contig 20678 bp, 30 predicted proteins | sample M280m12015metaG_FD_155483 | JGI IMG/M metagenome (GOLD analysis project Ga0206683, IMG submission 155483) | Ammonia-oxidizing marine archaeal communities from Monterey Bay, California, United States - M2 80m 12015 | ecosystem: Environmental > Aquatic > Marine > Intertidal zone | place: USA...
CCCCATGTAACAATATCATCTGCCCAACCTATTTCTTGATTGTTTCCAACTTGATATATATCTATTGAAGAATCATCAATATCACCTATAGAAAAGAATACACGATTATCATAACCTTCCTGCGTGATACTGAGGTCAAGATTAGTTGAGGCTGTGACTTGATTTATGGCAATAGTGTTATCATCACCACCAAATGCCTTAAATGATAATCCTAGACAAAGGAGTGCCACTGCACCTGTTAATAACTTCGCACCTAAATCCATATTAACCACACAACCATACAAATAATAGAGTAAGGACTACTCCTTCTGCGAATGAAATCCACATCATCCAATAATCGTCTAGTCTCAGAGCTTTTTGAAATCCAAAGATTTGAGTTTCATGCCATGAGCGGAACTTTTCTAGTATATTCATATATTCTCCTAGTTTGTTTGTGTAATGGTAATATTTATAGACGAACCATCACCCACCACGATATGTGACTCTTTTTCGTCTGTTATAGTTCTAATATCTGCTTGTGCAAACATGGGAATCCTGATTGAAATAATTCCATTCACTTCCCTGTATAACCATATTTGACCAAGACCCTTATCTATAATTGTATTATATTGAGAGTCTTTGTCGAAACCTGCAGAAGTACCCGATAATCGAACACTTCCGAATTTTGCACGTTCTCTATCTATACCCACTTTTTTGTCAATGTCTAATACAATATCGAGTAAATCTTGTAAAAAATCAATGTCGAGTAAATCTCTATCTAGCTCTGTATATTCCAGCTCATCATCTTCAAAGTAGTCCGTTTCCAAATCATTGAACTCTAAGAAGTCTACATCTAGAATATTATTCGCATCATTTTCTCCACCACCTGATTCTTCTGAAACTTGGTCAGAAACCTCATCAGGTGGACTGACAATGAACATATTATCAATCATTCCAATGTTTACACCATTAACCGTTACTGGTTTTGTTGGTGAATCATCATAAGTCGACACCATAGTTGCTTGGTATGCTTCATTCATAGTTACTGAACCACCTGCATTTGATACTATAATGATTCCTGAAGGTGAACCCCATTTATCTGGCAAAAGCATAACAAGTGAGCGTCCTAATTCATCAATACTTGTGGTGAAATCTGTGCCTCTGACTGCAATTGTGGCAGTAGGTGTCCTAATTTCAATATTTGCTTTTTTAATTTTTCCACCAAATCCCGAAGCAAATCGAGCGGTGCCTTGTGCCATTCTTAATGACATTTTTGATAGACTTGGGTCGGGGTCATAATAAACCTCGTCTATCCAAACTTTAGAATGTTCTGTTAATGAAAGTTCTTCTTCGCCTTCGAACTTTATTTTCATTCTCCCATTCTGAGTTTGTGCAGTATCGTACATTAATACATCAGGATTTTCTGATGCCAATAGGACGGTGTTATCACCGTCTCTTGTAAGACCTGCGTAACCTTTTTCCTCAATGATTTCACCAATCGAGTCAGCATTAACCAACCCGACTGATAAAATACTAAGAATCGTTATCGTCTTTTTGAACGATGTCAATATTTCCATTAGTAGTCACGAAAGTTACGTCAATAATACCACTACAAGATTGACCACTTGGACAACCTGTATCTGAACCTGATTTCTGAATGATGTCTATATCATTTCCTGAACCAGTTAAGACTGCAGTAATACTATTATCGGTTGCATCTAATTGATTGGTGTTAATGTCGTTTGTTGAACCTGTAACAGTCCAGTTCCAAACAGCATTATCTGAGTTAACTTTAGTTGTAAATATATTACTTGAACCACCAACTACTAAATCGTAGTTTAAGTATTCAGCTGAAGCTGCGTCACCAATATCAATATTCCATGTATTAGAATCACCAGTAACAGCACTTAACATATTTAAACTGTCAGCACTATTTTGACCAATGTTCCAGTCCATTGAGTTTGAATTTCCAGTGAAGGTAAGGTTTATCGTTGCTGAGTCAGCAATCATAGGCCCAAATAATTTGTTAGTGTCTCCATATTGGATAAGTGTAAAATTATTCGATGCACCAGTCAAAACCATGTCTATGGAAGTGCCTGCGAAGTTATCGCCGCCAACTTTGTTTCCATAACCTTTCTGCGTGAAATTCAATACAAGTGCTGTACCTGATTGATTTAACCAAATTTCGTTATCGTCTGCTCCTGCGAATACTGTGGCAGGTAGTAGACCTAATGTTAACATAATGAGTGAAATAAATTTATTCTTCATTTGTTTTTTCCTCTGTAACTAAGACGATTTCATTTTCATCTAAAAAGTCTGACACTTCCTCTTTTATTTTTGATTCAGTTATCGGCCATTTTATTTTCCAAAATCCTCTTTCATCACCTTGATAGATTAATTCTAGGACGGCAAGTTCGATTGCAGAACGAGTCGCTTTCGTAACCCCTTCATTAGTTGCTACGCCATCCTCAATTTCCACTAATTTTGTGTCCATGTCCACAAAACGGAATACATCGTACCCACCACCAGTCGATAAAATAGTCTTGGTAGTTTGTACATTAAGTAAAATTTCACCAGTAAGTGTTGATATTCCTCTCAAACTTACCGTGACCACATCTCTTCTATATTGGCTTGAAGCACCGATACCTAAGTATCTTGCGCCTCGGCCACCCGATTCAATGTTAGTATCATAACCAACAATCCCACCGTCAAGTAGGATTCCTGCGAACAAGAGAGGTTGGATACCCGTAGGTGAATCCTCATTACCTTCTTGATTCGCAAAATCTTCTCTCGCAGAACGAACAATTTGCCTTTCTCTTACAAGTGCATCTAAACTTGTACGTTCTACTACTCTAAACCATTTTCCTTGTCCTGCAGTTTTAAGTGCATCAATAAGAAATGATTCACCACCCTGTGTCACTGCAGTTGAGAAAGATGCAATTCCATCTTTGCTCTTACGTTGTCCTGTTTTATCTAGGAAACCGTAAACTGCAACAATAGGCATATTTTCTGCAGGTGGTAATTCCAACAATTCCATATGTGTAGGAAGTTTAACTGATTCTGCAGGTTCGATACAAGTTCCTATCTTGTTCATAATTGCAGTACTGCAAGTGTCATTGACACTTGGTACGCTTGCACACCCAGTCGTGAGCAAGACCACTATCAGTCCTACAAACCCTAACGTCTTCATTTAAAAACTACCAGTACCTACAGGTATATCTAATGTTGTTGTTGTTCCATCTGAAGAAACTATGGTCAAACGAATAAATTCTACTCCGTCCTCTCCAACTAGTTTTTCATATGTAACCGTATTTCCTTCAATGGTGAACACTCCAAAATCAGAAGCTTCACCGTTAGAGAACATATTCTCTACTAACTGTTTTGCAATTTGGGCATAAATTCTACTCTCAACATTTCTTAAAAATTTTGCTAGCGTTGTATTCGAAGCTTCTCTTTCTGCCTTTGAGAGTGCATCTTTTACGTCTTGTTCAATTTTATCACGTCTTGATTTCTGTTGATTCTCGATTGTCAAATAATGCGAACTTTGTCCAACTCCACTGAAACTTGGACTCTTAAATTTATGCACTATTTCATCTGCTTCGACTTGCGATGCAAAAAATGTAATCAGTATTACCCAACTGACAAATAATAATTCTCTATCTTTTTTTAGTTTCATTTCCGCCCTTCTTCTTATCATTCTCTTTCATTTCGAGGACTACGTTTACCTTTTGCTGTAAACGAATTAAATCTTGGTCTAACATTCTCACTTGATCGATAAGTTTTATCAGTGCAAAATGTTGTTTCTCCACTTCGGGTTCGAGGTTTTCACCAACAAACCACCAAACATAATATACAAAATAACCCAGTCCTACCATCATTACAATAGGGAACCCATAGTCGTTTATAAGTTGTGCCACTCCTTCCATATTAATCTCTTCTTACATCTAGTGTTCCATCTTCTATGAAATTCTCGGCTCTTGCGACTCTATCGATGTCGGGTCTAAGTTCTAATGCACTAGATACTAGTAAATCTATCTTAATCATTTCGTTAGACATGGTTCTCGCACGATTTTCTAATGACGTACAGAACATTGTAAGTGTTTTAATGTCACCAACAACACCCTCTAGTATTTGCTTAATTACAGTAAATATGAAAAACCCCATTACAAGACTACCTGCAATAGGAGCTCCCACTTCACTTATCAATCCGAATATTTCACTCATACCACTATTTATCGAATTAACCCTTTCATATGACAAAAAAAAGGGGTCTAAAAGACCCCTCTTAAGATTGTTTCCTCAAATCAACTATTTGTGCGATGCAATAGCCTTAACAACTTCTGCTTTTGAACCACTTCGTTTTACTTTGATGTTGTTCTTGTCAGCGTGTTCCAGTAATTGAACCTTAGTGAGTTTTTTCAACTCAGTGACACTAGGTGTATTAGCCCTTTTTGATGGGCCCAACTCTCGTCTACTTTTAACCTTTGAAGGTTTTGTTTTCTTTACTGGTGCAGATTTTTCTTTATTCTCTGAGAATAAAGCATAAACAACTGCTAATCCAACTAATGCAATTATAATATATTCCATAATTTTCTCCGTATTTATTCTTTATTTAGTCTTTCGCTTTTAATACATTTAAAGCACACCAGTCTATGACTTTGTAGCACTTTTTCACTATACCATCATCTATAGGTGTAGGCGTAATAGCTGCAATTAAAGATGCACCCATTACTATAAAAGGAATCACTTGTACCCATGCTATAACCCATTGTAGAAATTCTAACATAAAATTCTCCTAGTTAAGTTATTTTCAGGAGTATTTAGGTTTTATTGGTGCCGATAGTGTATTTTGTAGTCAATTTCCACTCGGATTTATCTTTAAATGGAATGATTTTGATTTGCGATAAAGGTGCAACAGGTTCTTCGATTTTACTCTTATCGAGTACTGATAGAAGCTTCCATTGTTCTAGAAGTGTCACGATAGTGTTTCTGCGACCTATGTCTCCTTCGTCTATGGATGTTGGTTTACCGTCTAGTTTGAATAATTCTTTGAAGTGTACGATATAGTACTTCCCACGTTTGTGTAGGATATGACATGACTGGAACAGTTCATTGTCTTTACGAGACGCTACACCAATTCTAGATAGTGTTTCTCTTATCTTTAGGAAATCGTCTTTTTCGGGGAAGGTAATTTCTACCAATTCCGATACTAAAGCCTCATTGTCAATCATTACTTTGTCCACCAGTTTTCATTCTGTTTTTCAGTTCACGATACTGCTTATCTGTTAACACTTCCATATACTCTTTTGCTTTCAGTGTTGATATTTGATAATACTTTTTTATTGTATCGAGTTTTTTACTAACATATGGTTTTTCCCATTTGGAAAACCTTTGTCTTCTTCTAAGTGTATTTAGTAAAAAGACGTATTGAAGACGGTTATCAAGGTGATGCCGATTATTCAATTCGTTAATAAAGAAAACAGAATCTTGGTGGTAAGACAAAGATTTGTTTGCGAGGAATGGTTGATATGCTTTTTCTTCGACCTCATCAACCATGAGGTCTTTTTTATCATAGGATACGGACTTGACAAAGTCAAATGGACTACGTTTAGTCATTATGATTGGTGGCGTATAAATGAACGTACTAGTTCTTCACCAGTAAGTCGTTCACCAAAGGTGTGTATGTGTTTACCCTTTCGTGTTCTAACAACGAGACCACTATTGTATATAGTATCAGTCACAGCGCCCTTGCCCTTCTTGGTGTCTTGGGGTCTATTGTCATACCACATTGTATCAGTTGAATGAACATGGATTGAGGCAGAAGTTTTTGCCCACTCTTCTGCTTTTAATAAGTCTCTTTGATATTGTACTCTATCGTCATATTGTGTCATTTGAATTTACACTCCGACATTATTTCAGTCAAACAGGCGACAAAGTTAATTTCATCGTCCATAGAAAATGCAGCTTTATATTGATAGTCTGCAATAATCAAAACACACGCAGGAACTGAAGATGGTTCTAGTTCTGTTTCAAGTGCATTGAATAATTTTCTGAATAGTGTAGTAAAATCGTTATCAGAATTCTGACCGACCCACTTTCTCATACCTTTCCAGTTCTTTTCTCTAATCATATTTATGAGAGGTCTAAGTTTCTCTTCATTCAAAGAAGAAAGTAACCCCGAATCAATAACACCACTGACCCCATACCTTTGCATTTCATTTAGAACACGTCTAAAGTCGGGGAAGAATCTCATAATCAATTCTGCAAGGACTGGTTCGTCTGCAGTTATGTTTTCTAGTTCACATATGTTTCTAGTTCTTGCCAACATTTGTTGTGCGAGAACAGGTTTCTCTGAGGGGTTGATTTTGAAATCAATTACAGTTGTTCTAGAGTGTAATGCAGGAATGATTCTATTCTTATAGTTACAAGTGAATATGAATCTACAATTAGAAGAGAACTCTTCTATGAATCCTCTCAATGCAGGTTGAACACTCTCTGCATTAATATAATCTGCCTCGTCAAGGATAACCACTTTCGGGCCACCACCCAACGACATAGTACTAGCAAAGTTTTTGATTTTGGTTCTGAGTGTATCAATCAATCGTCCTTCATCAGAACCGTTAATAATAATATAATCTGCACCAAGTTCATTACACAATGCTCTTGCGATTGTAGTTTTACCACAACCTGCTGACCCACTTAAAAGTAAATTAGGGATTTCACCCTGTTTTACAAATTCTTTAAATTGGTCTTTGAAACTTTTAGGTAATATAGTATCGTCAATTGTTTGTGGTCGATACTTTTCCACATATAAAAATTCTTCAGTCATTCATTCCGTCCATAATAAAAAGTCAAAAATCCCCACCTATTTTTGTGTGTGTATCGCCTGTGTAGAATGATGAGAAGGATACACTCCCATGACAAAGTCGAGATAGAACAATTGCCATTTCATTATTATTTATACTAGGAACCGTATTTTGAATCGGGTTCTAGTGCAATAAAATACTCTAAATCTATATCTGCATTTTTGAAGTGCGAGATACCTTTAGAGGATACTGATACATCATAATTACCAGTTAGTATTTTAAGATTTTCAATCTTAAAGTTCATAGAATACTTAGTTCCATCACCTTCACCCACTACTCGTGAGAAGGTATTAGAAGCTGCATTCTTTTTATCACTTACAGTTAGAGATACGGTTGTGCCGTCTGACTCTAACACTAGGTCATTCACACCTAGAACACTTGACGCTTTTTGCAGGTCTCCCAACAATGTTGAGGTAACCTTAAAACTAATCTCTGCATCAGGCATTGTTATCATTTTATCGGGTGCAACAACCATTCCTTCAGATGCATAATAGTATGCAAGTTTAGAATTGTTATCTGCAATCGACAACGAGGATTCACCAAAGTCAAAATCGGGGTCTTCCATTAAGGAAGTTGCACCCAAGAATTCAGGCAAATTGTATATAGAAAAATTAGTTGGGAACGATTCACTTACAGTTGCTACTGCAAGAATATTTTTCATATTGGAAATCGTCTCTAACTTATTTCCTTCTTTAACTCGGATTCCCGAATTAATTGTTGAGAAGTTCTTTAGAACATCTTTTGTATTATCACTTATTTTCATCACGTTAATTCTCCAAATCATGAATATATAATTGTATGATAGCATAGTGTAAGACTTTCAATAAATCTTTTCTATTCTTACCACCCTTTTTTCCATATCGTTGTGCATATTTCAATACATTTCCGAGACAGAATCCTTCACCATGACCAGCGTCGATGATAAATTCAGTTGCTTGATACTGGTTCAAACTATAATGTTGGTCATAGGTTGAGTCAATATACGATTGGAGCTCCTTAATTAGAGCTCCTTCGTTATATTTGTATTCAGTTTCAGACATACTATCCATTATACTCTTCAGACTCTGATTCGTCAATAGGGTTTTCAGTCACAGTATTTTCCTCAAGGTCTATACCGTCATCAACCTTAGTGTAGAGGTCAAGAATGGACGCTCTAGTCTCAGAATCGAATCTTGAAATGCACATTTCAATGGACTTCATTTTATCACCAAACATTCTGAATGCATTCACAATGTGAACCAATCTTCTAGTGGTAACAACATCATCAATCGCACCTTCATAGTAGGATTTTCTGATTATATCTGCCCAGTCCACTAACTTCTCAACGAAGTCTGAGTCAACCGAACCAGTCAATTCCATTTCTTTCGAAAGAATTGATTTCTCAGTTTTCACTGGTGGATATTCTTGTTGCATTGTAATCGCAAATCTTTCCAACATGGCTTCGTTCATGATTTGAGTTCCTATGAACTTTCCATCGTCTGAACCTTGACCTTTGGTATTTGCAGTCGCAAGGATTGTAAACCCAGCAGTAGGTGAAACCCACTCACCAGTTTTCTTGATTAAGTATCCTTTACCCTCAAGAACTGATTGTAAACACATCAATTTGTTTGAACCCAAGTCAACCTCATCAAGAAGAAGGACAGCGCCTTTCCTCATTGCTTTGATAACTGGGCCTTCTCTAAACATGATGTCGCCACCTTGTAAAGTGTGTCCACCCATTAAATCATCTTCATCAGTCTCAATGGTAATGTTCACTCTGAACAATTCTCTTTTTAATTGAGCACAAACTTGTTCAACCATTAGGGTTTTACCGTTACCACTCAAACCAGTTACGAAAACTGGGAAAAAGATTTTGGATTTAATGATTCCTTTAACGTCTTTGAAATGTCCAAAAGGAACATAGTTTGACATTTTTTCAGGAATGATTTTCACATTATCCAGTATGTTAAAACTTGAAGTCTTAGCTGCGACTGGCATTTGTGCAGGATTATTCACTGCAGGAACAGGTGCAGGTGCAACTGGCGTTACAGGAACAATCGGAGTTACGTTTTGTGGTTCATAACCACCGTTGTAACCACTGATTACTGCTTCAAGATTGAAGGTATTCGCACCAACTTTGAAATCATATCTAGATGATTTACACCAGTAAGGCATTCCACCAATTTTGTCAAAATCTTCCTTAGTGAAGGAAGTTTGATTGGGGAAAGCACCAGTAAGCGCCCCTAGAAATTCTTTTCTATCGGGCGTGAAATTGAAATCCTTGTCGCAAATGACAACGGACTCAGACCTATCATAACTTCTATCAGTCATTACGCTGCCTCCAACATTCCAAGAGGAACCGAATATCTTCCATTCGGAAGTTCGACAGTCGCCCTTTTGATTTTCACTTTGATAACAGTACCAAGTGTTTTCTTGGTTTTCTGTACCACATAAACCTTAGAACCAGCAACTATGGTAGATTTACCAAGTTCGGTTTTAAGGGAATTTACCAAAGAACTAACGGCATTCAATTCCGCTAGAGAACTGAGGGATTTCAGTTCTTTTGTCAATTTTGCATTTATCATATTATCTCCTAATTGCAATTTATTTCTCATCATGTTTATAGCTTAACAAAAAAGTGTAGTCATTGTCAAGCTTTATTTTATCGGTTGTAGTAAAATTTTGGTGGATTCAATAATAGGTTTGGGATAATTACCCTTCCTATTCTGAAACTTATGTCTTCCATAAACGTCTTCACCTTCATTAGTCCAAACTCTAAATGCCTTACATTCTACCATTTGTTCAGCACATATTTTCCTATTACTACATTCGAACTTTTCGCATGGTGACGGCCCAACGTCCGTGATTGCATCAGCAAATGCACTATAGTTTGGGTCATGGTTCTCGTAATACGCTTGGTCTACTCTTAATGGGTCTCTCGTTCTCATGATGTTATCCTATCTAATTCGTCCATAGTTTTAGTTTTATCCAGTAGTGTTACTTCGAAGGTATCCAATACTGTATCATATTCTACTAGGTGTGGAATTTCTACACCTTTAGAAGATGCAATATCCACCTTTTGAGTAAATGTCCTGTAGTCTTCACTGGACAATACTGCAGTTATATTTGTCATATTATTATATTCAATTTCCATTTTACGCTATCTCCTTTATAAATTCGTTAGTCAAGAACCTTGAAGTGGTTTTTGACTTTTGGTTTCTTTTGAACGCACCCAAAAGTTTTCTTTTGCTTGCACCTACTAAGTCATCGTCTAACTCTGAATCACCTGCAACACTAAGTGCAGTAGATGAAGTTAGGAACAACTTGTTATATCCTAGACAATTTACTGCAACACCTTCTTTTCTGATTGCTCTCCAAGTGGAGTCAATGTCCATTGTAGGTAAGTTGTATTTCATGTCCCAAAGGTCTTGTTTTCTACCCAAGACAAAGTATCCAGTAACAATACAATTAGTCTCTGCAGAAATCCACTCTAGGATATTCTGAGTTTGATTAAATGAACTATTACCACTACAGTCTGAATCGTAGTAAATGTAAGACTTGTTATGATATGGGTCAATCAAGTATCTTTTCTTTCTGCTTCTCCAATAACCATCATCACCATCTTGTTGTTCTCTAATTTCTTCATACTCTGTATCTGATTCTCTAAAACATTGAGACCTATGTGAATACCCGTCCGTGATTACAGTCAAGATTGATTTCTCGATACCGTACTCTGCTGTAAATTCGGGGATTAAAACTCTCATTGCAGCTAGTGTATGGTCAAGAGGTGTACCGCCTAAGTGGTATCCTCTAGGTTCCCAGTATCTAGGCATATCATACCAATGACCAGTATCGGGGTCGTATTCTAAGTGGTCTATATCACCATACCATTCGTTATGTGCCTCAACTACCTTTTCAAAACTTCTGTACCTTCTACTTTCCCAGTAGTGGTGACTCCACAAGTGTGAAAAGTTAACGTGTGCTTTTATAAAATCTTTTGAAGACTGTTTATCACTAAACATTTCGACCAATCTAGTTTCACCACTTTTCCATTCATCGGGGTCTTCATTGCCAGTCTGATATGCATCAGTAAACAAGTAAACTCTATGTGGTATTTGAACCTTCCTGCAGAAGTCAACAAGAATCATGCATTGTTCGATAAGGTCTGAAGCCTCTCTGCAGATTGAACCACTCCAATCCAACATGATTTGTATCCCATGATTTTTACCATCAGGAATCATTGTAACTTTTCTGAAAATGTCATCAACGATTTGGTATTTTGCAAGTTTGTTCATATCTAACTTACCAGTTTTACCTTCAAACGCTTTAACACTTCTCATTGCAGTTTGTTTCATTTCAAATTCTTTTGCCATGTGAGCGACAACTTTTTTATTTTTATCTCTTAATTTTCTAGAAGTATGTTGTGCTTTTGCTAACATTGTATCATATTCTTCTTGGTTTCTATAAGAGTTTTCTAAATTAGGATTCCAATGTAAATCCCAGTCTTTATTAACACTTTTGTAACCAACGACTATGCCTTTAAAATGGTTTTCTTTTTCAAATTGTTCTTTTAAAAGAAGTGTTGAAGAGTAAATGTTGTCTTCTGAAAGGAATTGTTCTTCGTTGTTATGTGCATGATGTTCAGTGATTGATTCTCTCGCACCCTCTTCATCATCATAAGAACCTTCCCATTCCTGAGAATTTCCACCCTCTCTTCCAGTAGTTTTCCTATTTTTATTTGAAGAGTCTTCACCTTCTCCACCTTCTGAATCAGCGTCTGATTCTGCTTCATCTTCTGCATTATCATCTTCTGCAGGGTCTCCAGCAGAAGAATCGGTAGGTGGAGTATCGGGAAGACTATCGTCCTCATCATCATCTTCTATAGGATTATCACCTTCACCAAAATCATCATTATCAGAAGAATCCTCTCCGAAGTCTCCATCATCAGAATCCATTTCTTCACCATCTTCATCTTCCATGTCAGGCATATCTAAAGTCTGAGGAATAATTGACTTGTCCATTTCGTCTCTAGTCTCATTTTCTTTAGACCATTCGTAAATCGCATTTGCACACTCTTCAACCTCGTCCCAAGTTTTACAGTCTTCTGCCATTTGAAGAAAACTTGCCTCTTCTGAGTTAAGTGTGATTTTTACTCTTGAACCAACTTTAGTAATCAAGTTGATTTTATCAATAAGTGATAGACCGTTAACGTCTTTAGATTTAATTCCAAAGAAGTCCAGTCCCATTAATTCGTTATATGCCTTGAAGAATGACTTCCTAAGGCCAGGATATTTGTTTTTAATTGCTTTCTCAATCCTTACGTCTTCAACAACGTTAAGGTATCCTTTAAGTGTTCTATTTTTAGTCAATGCAGAATGAACACCTTCATATGGCGTATTCAATGCATGACCAACCTCATGACCCATAAACAAGTCATAAAGTTCATCTGATAAATCGTCCTTAAATATAGGGCAACAAAGAATCCTATTTTTCATATCAAAATATGCAGTAGGAACCTTCTTATGAACTATAGTAAGGTTTTCGGTTGCCATTAACTTGGCAAGTTGGTCTTTTTGAGTCTTTTTATTTGTCATGGTTATAGCTTAACAAAAAAGCGTATGCATTGTCAAGCATCACCTTTTTAATGTTATGAATTTTCTCCTTGATTTTGAGAATAGTGTGGACGGTTTGGAATAGAATATCTCTTCCTTAGTCCCTGTTTTGATATATCCAATATTCTGTTTTTTCTCATTGAATATGTAAGTGTGATTGGGTACTTTGTGTTCACCCCAATCCGTGATTTCTTTAAGATAACTATACATTAAATTGCGAACCAATCGTCAAAATTGTTGTAGATTTGGTCGGTTAGAATCGTTCTTGCATAATCCACGATGTTTGCACCGTGAGCTGAATCACCAGTGAATTTTGACACTTTGGTCAAGTTTGCTGGATTTAGTTTGGATACTACGTCCACATCGGACATAGCTGCGACATCATCAATGATTCCATCTATTATCGCATCGTTTATTGGGTTTGACATATTTTCTCCTATTTCTTTACTTTATGTTAATAGCTTAACATAAAACAGGAGTCGTTGTCAAGCTTTAATTTTCGTTGCGAATTGAGATTTTGTCTATTTCTAGGTTGTTGGTGCGTTGATCTGAAGAAATCATATCAGGGTTTTCAGTGAACCACATTGCGATTGTGTGTCTGGCACATCTTCGAACTGGATATACTCCATGAGAATGATATAATCCTTGAAATAGGATTCCTTCACACGCAGTAGGTTTGTGTATATAATCTTGGTCGGGAAAATAGGTCTCTCCACTACCATAATTAGAATTAAGTGTTAATATAAGTGTCCATTCACGACTTGGTTTCTCTTCTTTTTGGTCGTGGTTTATTTCTGCATTTGAGTAAGTGTCTAAGTGTGGCTCTTGAAGACCACCAATATCCCACTCATTGAGTGCTGACATTTCGGGATATACTACTTGGTCTGTTTCTTTATAAATTTCTGCGACACTTCGATATGCAATTCTATTGAATATATCTCTAACCCATTGGGTTTGAATGTGTATTAGGTCTATTGCACGGTAATCTGAACCGTCTCCAATACTACGCTTGTGCTTGTGTGTCTGATGATAATACATCAGATTGTTCGCTTCCTGACTCGACACTAAGTTCTGAATCGGAATTAGATTGAACATTTTGGATGTATTTTGCAAGTGCTTGTCTTTTTTCATACTCTATTCGTTTCCGTCTTTCTTTTGGACGTGATTTCAATGCACGTTCTAATTTCATTTTTGATGCACGTTGGAGAAATACTATTCCATTCAAATGGTCTATTTCATGTTGAACACATCTTGCACCTAATCCGTCAAGTGAAGTTATGTGTTCTTTTCCGTCTGCATCGAAGTATTTCATTTCTACTACTTTACTTCTCTTTATCATAAGGTATATATCGGGGAATGATAAACACCCTTCTTTGAGTAGGTCTGTTTCTTGTGAAATTCTAGTGAGTTCAGGATTGAAAAATCCTTGTATGCCGTCTTGGGTTCTCATTACAAACATTCTGACATCTACCCCAACTTGATTTGCACTTAGTCCAAGACCACCAAATTTTTTCATCGCTTCTGAGAGGTCTTTTTCTACTTCTTTTGGGTCGTGAGTTGGGTTTTCAAAATCAAACTCCAACGGTGGGGTTCTTAAAACCTTAGCGGCTTCTTTTACTAATTGATACATTATTATCTATTTACTACTCCACTATATTGTAATTTTAACATACTAAACTGTGCTAATCTTCCTAGTTTTGCGAGTGCTTTTCCTTCTCTAACTCCTGCATCACTTCTGATTGTCATTTTTAATTTTTTCATTTCATCAGGCGTATCTAAATCTATAAACCATTCTTGAACAGAACTTTTATTTAGATATGCTTTAAAACTTGTTACTAGTGGTAATAGTGATGCAAGGTCATCACCTTTTTGTTCTGCAGTTGACCCAACTGCTTTTACTAATATTAGTGGAACTTTTGCAGGTTTTTGTAGATTAAAGTTTTCATAAACCCACTTTTTAAACTCTTCTAACTTTAAACTGTTTATTGCTTTACAAACGTGTTCTCTCTGTATTCTTACCATAGCCGCATACAAATTATTTGCTTCTGTTTCATTTTGAATATGCAAATCTAAATATAATTGTCTAACATTTGCAGTTATTTTTCGGTCTCCTGATGCATAATTACCTTTGTTTGCAACAGTTTCTATGTTTGGTATTTTAGAATAAACTCCGTCCCACAAATCATTCATCATTCCTTTTAGTGCATCTCCCTTTCCCATGTTATTAAGTTGAGTTCTAACATAAGAGTTCAATAAAGGTTCTTTAGATGATTTTGTTCCTGCTTTTAATGAGATACCTAATATCTCATTGCCTTTAAAGAATACAAAAATATCTCCTGCATGACCACTAGGAACTCCACTTGGTTTTGCACGATAACCCCACACAACTTTTGATATTGGTTTTGTTGAACTTAGGTCATAAAGATAGTTTGTAATTCCTATTGCATTTTCTAGTTTTGTTTTTACAAACCTTTGTTCCATACTAGGAAGTCTTTCTATGAGAGATTCAGCCGCAGGTACATCTGCTGGAGCACAAGCTTTAGAATACGAACCCTTTTTCAGTTTATAAATGAATTTTTTAAAATCCTCTACACTACTGGGTCTAAATCCTTTGTTAAATGCTATTGCAGGAAATAACTCTGTTATAGATGCGTTATCTGTAGTCGCACCCATACCCTCAACAAGTTCATTAATTACTTCTTTAGTAGATGTTGTAACATACTCCAACTTGGGTTTGTTAATTAGGTTGTCTCTGTGTTCTAAAAATGATTTCATTAGTTCATAAAGACTGCTAGCATTAATCCGCTATCATTTTTGTCTGTTCCAAATGTTGCTGGTTTTACTCTGTGTGCGTGAACATGGTCAAATAGAACTAAATCGTTTTGAGATAAAGTAACCTCTTCGATTATTGATGCTCCATCTAGGTCATCATCATAAAATTCTAATATATTATTTGTTGGACACAACCATAAAATAGCTACATGAGTTGGTTTAAAGTCTGGCTCAAATCCTGTATGAATATCATAATGAACTGCTGGTTCAGTGGTACTTTTTAGATAGAATTGACAATATGCCACATGATTAGTTACTGTATGACCTTGACCTTCTGTAATAGAAATTACTTCATCTATTGCATCTTTTATTTCTCCTGAAGAAGGAGTTAAATTTGTTGTTCCAAGATATGTATTAGGAGCTGCCCACTCTAAATCTTCCTTTGTTTCAGGGTGGCCAGTTCTCTCGTTATAGTCTAAAGCCAACGCTTCAGTTCTTAATGCTGTTGGATTTGAATGTGTATTTGATTTGGTATGTAGTTTCATAATACTATTTATCTATTCTGCGAGCCTTGAGAAGTTTTTATATTTCTCGAATCGTAATACATTGTTAAATTTGTCATAGAGTGCTTCTCCTTTATGGCTTATAATAAATGCATTAGTCCTTTCCGTCAAGGTGTTAAGTAATTTTAAGAAATCGTCTGTTCCTGCAACGTCCAGTGAAGAATCGAACACTTCGTCCAGTATCAGTAGGTTAGTGTTAACTGAGTTCTTCATTCTTGCGATTGCTCTCCATGTAAACAATAGTGATAAATCAATTCTCATTTTCTCACCTTGCGAGAAGTTATCGTATTTAAATACGTCTCTGAATCTTGACTTGATTGTTTCTTCGAATGATTCATTCAATTCAAATCCGACATAAAACTCTAATTGTGCGAGATACTTGTTAATCATGTTATTCATGACTGGAACGTATTGTTTAATAATCTTTTGCTTCACGCCTTGGTCTCGTAGGAGTGTACCTGCAATGTCAAAGTAATGTGCTTGGTCTATCAACGATTCCTTTTTAGATAATAAAATATTTAACTTCTCTTCATTATCAATCATTTTCTCTGAAGTATCACCGTTATCCGTACCTTCTATTTGAAGGTCTTCAATCTCACTCTGAAGTTTAGTAATATATTTTTGGTTGGATACAACCTCTGTTTGGATTACTCCGATTTGTTTTTGGAGACTTTCGATTGCAGTGGAGACCTCATTGATTCTGGCAATGCGTTCCTCAGATTTTCCGATTGTGGTAAGTAGTTGTTCGAGTCCTGCAACCAGTTCACCCTTCTTCGCCTGCTTCTCTGCAACATGATTCTTTTTGTGTGCTTCATCTATACCCTGCTTACAAGTTGGACAATTGTCATGATTTTCGTAGAATTTTATTTCTTCTAAAACTGTTTTCTTTTTACTTTCTAACTGTTTGTATAAATCTTTTGCTTCTTTGAAACGATTCTCAATCGTGTCTTGGTCTGATATAGTAGACCGTCTTTCTTCTATATCATTGGTCTTTTCATCGACCTTTCCTATCAATTCTTCTATGTTTGTCTGAGTTTCTTGTATAGATTCTTCGAATTTCTTAATCTTCTTTTCACGGTTTTCTTGAAGTGCAACCATCTGATTAGACAATCCACTGATTCTCTCTTCCATAATATTTATCTCATGGTTGGTCTCACGGACTTGTTCTTGATGTGTCGATACTCTCTGTCTTAATATATCCTGCATGGTGGAAAAGATACTAATATCCAATAAGTCTTCAACCAGTTTCCTTCTGTCTGTAGCTTTTAACTGCATGAATGGAGTAAAGTTTGCACTTCCTAAAATCGCAACCTGCGTGAATGAACGATAGTTCATTTTAAGAATATGTTTCTCTAGGTTTTCTTGGTAGTCTCTGACCGTTGCATTCTGATTAAGTAAATCACCGTCAAGATAGATTTCAAAAATGTTTGGTTTTGCACCACGAATAACTTTGTAGTTTTTTTGACCAACAGAAAATTCTATTTCTACTAATAATGCTTTCTCGTTTACACTATTAATAAGTAAATCTTTTTTTAGATTCCTAAATCCACGTCCATACAATCCGAAACATAATGCATCGAGTAGTGTGGATTTACCTGCACCATTCTCTCCTAGAATCAATGTGGTTTGGTGCGAGTTTAGTTCTATTTCGGTAAAATTATTTCCCGATGATAGTAAGTTTTTCCATCTAATCTTTTCAAAATTTATCATAAAAAGGAATGTTCTTCTAATGCTTCATGATATAACGAAGTCATTAAATCGTCTAGGGGCTTTTTCTTACCCTGTATTTCTAATCCCTCAACGTATTTGGATAGAATAGTTAACGTGTCTTCAATGTCCTCAATATCATCGTCTCCAAAGAAGTCCATATGTTTGTTGTCGTCTACTACTTGTAAATGTAATGGATTTTGTGCGTGTACCTTGTCTAGGTATGCATCAAACCAATAAGGGTTGTCCTTATTAATAACAATAACTTTTACAAATTTACCTGCAATTGCAGAATAGTCTGCCTTCTGTATTTCTTCAAAAGAAGACTCTGTATCGTCATAAAATGCTTTATGAAACATTGTAATTGGATTATGTACTGGTGTAAGTTCTCTTGTCTCTGTATCAAAGATATGGAAGTATTTGTTGTCTCCAAAATCACCCCAAGTAAATTCCATTTGACTTCCTAAGTATCTAATGTTTCCTAGTTCTGATTTATGGTGGAAGTGTCCACTTAGAACTTGCTCAAATCGTTTTACATAAGTGTAATCTAATCCATGTGGACAATTAAATCCAGGCATCATCATTGCACCTTCAAATTCAAAATGGCCCCAACATTGAGTAGCTTTAGAATTTAGAATAAATTCAACTGAGTCTGCGTAGTTTTCGGGATTAATCCAAGGCACTAGTGTAATTTCACAACCGTCATATTCCTTAGTAATAGGTTCTCCAATCACGTTAATATTGTTATCACCAAATAAAAGAAGTTCGGGTGAGTTAACGTCATTTGTATTCTTATAATAAGTATCGTGATTACCCAAGATTAAATCCATTTCAATTCCTCTTTCAATCATAGGGTCAATGAAATGTCTCTTGTTTGCTTGTAGTGATGCAAAATTAATAAACTTACGTCTATCAAAATAATCACCTAAGTGAACAATTTGTTTTATGTTGTGTTCGTCAAGATATGGAAAAAATACTTCTTCATAAAAACGTCCCATGTAATTAGACATTTCCACCATATCGGCACGGACTCCACAATGTGTGTCGTTTAGTATCGCAATCTTCAAAATTAAGTTTCTTTTGTTGGTTTAGAAGTCATTTGAGCTTCTAAAGTTCCAGTTTTTTTCTTAGTTGTTTTGGGTTTCTTTTTGGTTTTACGGGGTTCGTAATTGACGTGGTTCATATTCTCCTTTAACCATTCTACATTAGTATTGGTTAATGCAGGGTCATATTGACCATCAATGGTTTGGAACGATTCTAAGGAAACGTCCGATTCCATTATTGACTTTTGTTTAATGAAAACTTGTTTCTTTTCTTTCTGTATCCTTCTTAAGAAAGCATAGTAACATATCTGAGTCACATATGCGAATGCATTTGATGACTTTTCGATATTGAAGTTTCCAAGATACTGAATGCAGTTTTCAATTGCATCACAAATCATTTCATCTCTATAAGTGTAGTTGATGAAGTTGGGTCTTGTAGATAATCGAGTCGCAATTTTATATACGCACTCTCCTATGTACTCTGACATTCTAGGTGGAGAGTTATCTGCTTCTTTTGCCGCTTTAATTTTGTCTACATACTCGGCAACTGCAGCTGTGAATTCCTTATTATTAACGTAATGTTCAGGTTTCTTCTTTTCTATTTTCATGTCTCTATTATACAGGGAATAGGTTGATTCTGTAAGGTGTTTTATAAATAAAAATAAATTTAATTATTTTCAAAAAACCCCTTTTAAAAATTAAAAAAGTATGAGATAATGCTTATGTCCCAAAGGGATAGAGCTTATAAAGGGATTGATACTACAATATTAGAATCAACATCTCTTCCCCTCGACAACTTGTCTATCATACCAAATAAGAGCAACCCCATACTAATTGTAAGGGTTACTCCTATTATATAGTGTTGCTTTTTTAGGGGCACCTAGAATCCTTGATAGGACAGGTACATCACTAAGAATGGTAAGGCAAAAGGAAGAGTCAAGAGTACTAGAAATTCGATAATGTCGCATATCTTACAAAGGGAATCTTTCTTTGCAATTGAGTCTACGACTTCTCTAGTTTTTCGCACCATGCTCTTCGCAACTAAGATTGCTGTGGTCATGGTTTTCCTATAAACGTAATTTATGTTATATCATTCACAATATCAATGAATGATTTCGCATTTATTTAGACAAGTATAAAGTCTAGTGAATTATTTTTTTCTCGTCATCTTCGACTGAGAGATAGTCAGGGCCAAGACTGTCTTCTTCTAACATTTCAAATTCCTCTTGACTGAGATTGTCCATCATATCATTGATTCGTTCTCTAAGAAACTCTTTTGTACCAGGCAGGGTATTGGTAAGAGGAATGTTTCCTTGTTCAACCATACTCAACCACTTTGAAGAAGCCTCATCATAAAAAGGGATAAACTGCTCATTCATATTACTGGTGTGCATAACACTTTCCATTCCAATAGTAAGAATGGGGTCTAGTGAGAGTGGCGCATAAGGAATGAACGTTGCAAGGGTATTTGTCGCAGTTACTTTAGTTAACTGACATATCATAGGTAAAGTTATTTCAACAGTGTCATTTGAGTATGATACCATTCCACAAAGTTCTTGACCTGTTTTAAGTTTAATTACTTCGTATTTCATTTTAGTTCGAATTGCTTAATTTCATATGTAAAACCTTCTTCGTTGTATATATTTATACGGTCTTTACAGTGGTTGAGAGTATAATTCTTACCCCCTATGTCATCAGCAATATCGAACAGTCTCATACTGTCTTTATCTTTCCCCTTTCTAAGTCCTCTACCAATAGATTGTAGATTTCTTATTCTAGATTTGGAAGGAGATGCGAAAATAATGTTATCTATTTTCTTAATGTTTACTCCTGTAGAAAAAGTTCCGTATGACGCTAGTATGACATTATCATTACTCTTTTCTACAATTGTTCTTACATCTTCTCTGTCGGTCACATCAGTACCACCGAAAACGTAGTGTAGTTTGTCTCCTAGTCTTTTAAACATTTTACCATGCAATACTTCACCATGTTTCTGAACATACTGGAATAGTACAAGTGTGTTTCCTTTTAGACTATACACTAGGTTACATATAAACTCATTTCTTGCTTCATTACCTACAAGGTAATCCATTTCCTCTTGGTAAGTAGGTAGTTTAATTTTGGGGTGTTTAAGTATTACTATGTCGATATTCAAGT
>Ga0206683_10000925_pt1 | contig 20604 bp, 13 predicted proteins | sample M280m12015metaG_FD_155483 | JGI IMG/M metagenome (GOLD analysis project Ga0206683, IMG submission 155483) | Ammonia-oxidizing marine archaeal communities from Monterey Bay, California, United States - M2 80m 12015 | ecosystem: Environmental > Aquatic > Marine > Intertidal zone | place: USA...
AGCTATGACGCAGACGGTACCGTGGTCGGTTTCGACGCAGACATCGCGCACGCGATAGCAGACGAGATCGGAGCTCACTACTTGGGCGCCGCGAACCCTACGTTCTCCGGCGCAGCTCTACCAGTGCCAGATACCGTAATCAGGATCGGAACTCTGTACGACACAACCGGTGGACTATCTGCTTACGCAGCTGGTTTCCAAACGGCAATCAGTATGGCGTTCGATGACCTAAACGCAATGGATGACGGATACGACTTCGAGAACATCTACGCAGACTCTGGTGGCGCAGACGGGCCCGTCGCAACGGCAGGCGCACAAAGCCTGGCCGATGCTAACGTAGTCGCAGTAGTCGGAGCAGCAGGCTCCGGCGCGTCCACCGCAGCAAACGCCGTGCTCTCCGCAGCAGGTATCCCAATGATATCCTTCGCAAGCACAGCACCCAGCCTAAGCGACGCTACGGCACACCCTCACTTCTACAGGGTCGTCCCAAGCGATGCACTACAGGGACAAGCCCTTGCAGACGTCGTGGAAAGCCAAGGCTACACCAGCACCGCGATCATCGCTCAGAATGATGCATACGGAGCAGGCCTAGCAGATGCATTCGATGCCGCGTTCGACGGCACGACATGCGCAAGGTACGACTTCGACCAGACGGCTTTCAACGCGGCAGCAATGACTACGGAAGCGATTTCCGCAGTCTCTGACGCGGCAACCACTTGCGATTCGGTCATATTCATGACCTATCCCGACACGGGCGCCCAGTTCCTAGGTGCAATGTACCTTGCCGGAGCTTCGCTCCCCTCATTCGGAGGCGACGGACTGGCAGGCGTTGCAGCTCTGTCAGACTACTCCGACAGTGGACTCGCTAACGGAATGATGACGACATCGCCAAGGGCAGGATCCACAGCAGGAGACTTCCCAACCAGGTGCGCAGCAGACGCAACTTGTGATGCAGGAATCTACACGGCCGAGGCATATGACGCGGTCATGATCGCTGCTAACGCAGCCAAGATGGCGGACGGAGCCAACATGGCAACGCACATCGATATGGTCGGCGGCGGAGACGGATACGCTGGTGCCAGTGGCAACCATGTGTTCCTATCCAACGGAGACGTAGCAGGATCTGGATACGACGTATGCACTTTCCGCATAGTCCCAACCTATGGTGACTACTTCAACTGCGAGCACGCATGGGATGCACAGGCAGGAGTTACTGCCGTTCCCTTCGCAGGTGCAACTGTCAAGATAGGCTTCATGGGAGACGCAACTAGCCCTGCGATAGCAGGACTATGGCCTTCCTTCCAAACAGCCGCAAACCTAGGTCTGACCATGGCTAACTACATCGGCTTCAGCAATGGAGTACAGTTCGAGGTAGTATTCGCTGACTCGGGTTGCAACGGATACGAGACCACCTCCACTGGAACATCAGCAGCAGAGGCTCTTCGTGACGCAGGCGTTTGGGGAGTAGTCGGAGCAGCGTGCTCTGGCGCCTCAATGGCAGCAAACGCGGTTCTTGCACCAGCTGGAATCCCAATGATTTCCTATGCAAGCACATCGCCAGCACTGTCTGACGCAACGACCTACATTGACTTCTTCAGAGTAGTTCCAAGCGACGTAGGACAGTCCCAGGCAATAGCTGACCTGATGGCCGTAAACGGTGAGGTGAGCACCTCAGCCGGCGGCGTCGCAGTGATCGCAGCAACCGATGACTACACAGCAGGTCTCGGAAACCTGTTTGCAGGGACTGCTTCCGGAGAAGGGACATGGGGCTTCGACAACATCTGCACCAGGACCGATTACACTCGTCCGACCACCGACTACGCCACTGTCGTAGCATCGACCATTGACAACGGGTGCAGCGCTGTGGCACTGTTCGCATACAACGCGGACGGAGCAGCCATAATCACTGAACTCAGGAGCCAAGGCTTCACTGGTGAGATCTACGGGACAGACGGAATAGCATCGGTGACTACGGCCGATTCCATGAGTGATGATCTTCTGGACGGTGTGTGGGCTACCAACCCCGGAACAGAAGCTTCGGCAAGGGGCGCCCTAGTTGACGCACTATGGCCAACTGACCTAGTTCCACAGGGACAGTTCGCGAAGGAAGCATTCGATGCCTTTACGATAATGGCATTCTCTGCGTTCACGCAACTGGCTACCATCGACGCGACCACTGGCATACCAGGCATTACAGCTAGCCAAGCCATCATGGCAACAGGAACCAACTGGGATGGAGCAACTGGCCCAGTCAACTTCCTGGCCAATGGAGACACGCTAGGTCAGGGATACTGCGTGGGGCAGTTCTCTGTAGCTGATGTCGGTGCCGACGGAGAGGGGACAGTCTCCTACGACTGCTCCTACAACTGGGGCTTCGACGACGGTCTTGTGGCCATAACCTCCAGTTAGAAGGTTAGTTGACCAGTGAGAAACGTAAAGCAGCGTGACGGGATTTCACTCCCGTCACGCTGCCCAAATTCAAAAACACATTTCTATGATGACGGCCCAGTTCGGTTAGATGACCGACGAAGGGCCACCTCCCGACACCGAATCCGATGCCGGTGTCGAAATGAGCAGAGAAGGGAAGTCCGACCGGATAGACCCGATTTCGGGAGTCAAACTCAGCGAATACGACGAAGACGAACCCAGAGGCTTGTCCGGCCACTTCCCAACATCATGGCAACAGGGAACCCGGGGTCGTTTCGCCGACCAACCCAGATGGGCTAGGAGGACTATAGTCGCCGTCGCGATCCTTCTAGATTCAACGATACTCGGACTTAAGAGCGGCCTCGGCTCCCTAAATCTGCTGGATTGGCTTCTCGGCGACTCATTGCCGAACGAAATGCTCTGGCTAGTGCAGGTGGTGCTGTCCTTCGTCGGAGGCTTCGCACTCCTCCGAGTAATCTTCGACGATATGAGCTCCAGCAAAACTAGGACCACGCTTCTCTTTCTATCTCCAGTGCTGCTCTTCGCATTGACCATGTTGACTCTGGAAATGCTATTCCTGGGGCAAGACAAGGGCGCATCGATCACATTCGACCTTGCCGCCATTGGTACAAATACGCTAATCTGGTCAGCAACCTACCTGTCCATTGCAATAGGCCTGACGCTCACATACAAGGTCCAGAGCTATGGGAACTTCGCACAGGCTGAACTCTTCATGGTCGGAATGTATGTCGGTATGATTCTGGCATGGAGCGATGCTTACTTCCCCCTATACGAGACACCGGGAGACGGAGTGATAACTTGGACAATATTGCTCAGGTCGTTGCTGATCGCATTCGTGCTCACGGGCTTTGTCGGAATCTTACTCGATAGAGGGATCTACAGGGGGTTCAGAATCCGCAAGGCAAGCCCCCAGGTGATGATGATCGCCTCTCTAGGAGTCGCACTCATACTCCGGGGGATCTACTTCATGAGATTCGGCCCCTCGAAGATTATGTTCAGGCCAGATTCAGATTTTCAACACATCTCGAACAAGTGGGTGATTCCCACAACCAAGTTCCGCTTCAACATTGGCGAGAGGTCACTAGGGGAAGGAGAAACCTACAGCCAGTTCAACTGCGAGCAGACGGGGGTGGACGAGTCAGGCGAACCGATTCTCTCCCGGATAGTCAGCGACTCATCGAAACCCAAGATCGAGGTCTACGACGTCGCAACAGATTGCGCAACGGCGCTCTCCAACAATTTCCCCGTATACAAGGGGGCGCTGCCGCTGACAGTCTTCCTCTCCGTAGCTATGCTGGTGATTCTTCTCAACAAGTCCAGGCTTGGGATGAGGATGAGGGCAGTAGCCGATAATCCGGAGTTGGCAGCCAGCAGTGGAATCAATGTCGAAAGCATACAGTTGGTTAGCGCATTCCTCTCTGCAGGAGTCACTGGGGCAGGAGGAGCGGTTTTCGCAACCACCCTCCTGTTCAACCCGACATCCGCATTCTCCCTCCTGCTGCCATCATTCGCAGTAATCGTACTAGGGACAATCGGCTCCATTCCCGGAGCAATCGTGGCTTCATTCCTAGTTGGCGTGGTCCGAGCCGCATCATCCCCAGTACTGGTCGGGGTCGGATACCCGCTAGGCAGGTCAGGATACTCAGCCATGGGGGGCGTGATGCCTTACATCTTCTTGGTCGCAATCCTGATGGTAATGCCTCAGGGAATCGGTGATGCATGGGAAAAATGGAAGATCGAAAGGACAAGAAAGAGGAACCAAGAGAAAAACCAACGTGGTAGGGCCAGTAATTCTGACAAATTGCTAGCTTCTCTTGCAATTCTGCCAACGGGAATCCTGGGACTCCATCATTGGAAGAACGGGAGATCGGATAAGGCCCAGAACTACTCCATATTGACGTTCGGCGCATACATAACCCATCGAATATCTGGATTCATAGGACGCAACTCATTTGCCGACGAAGCATGCTCGGAACTATGCACGAACACCGAAAACGCCGAGACAAACATCGCACTACTAACAGGAAGAAACGACGGAACAGTGACGATCCAAGACTCGCCATTCTTCTCAGAGTCTGCTACAACATTGGATGAAAAATGGCTCCGCCTAATGGAAACCGAGATTCACTTTGCGAACTTCGCAACAGAATTGTCTGAGATAATATGGCCACTCGTTCCCCTCTTGCTGTGGATGTTCGCAATTTTCGAGGGTATTGACATGCTGAATGGAGGCTCGATCTCAGCTAGGATGAGGGGGCTGATCAGTGGACTCGGAACCTCCGAATCAACCCGGGATTCCAGCAGAGGAGAAAACAAGAGAAAAACCGGCCTTTCTCTGATAGTATCGCCTATTTTCAATCTAAATAGAATCCACCACAATCTTGTCAACCAATCCAAGGGTGCAATCATTTCCAATTCGAGAATGTTATGGGAAAAGGCATCTTCATGGACAGCAATTCAGCGTCAACACGTCTCAACCACAATCAAGGACAGGTTCCCAGACTTCCACAATAGGGCTTCAAGCACAAACATCCTTGCCAATTTTACAGATCCGTACGGGAGGGAAGGCTCCAAGGGATCGTGGTTCGCCTTCTCCATCTTCTTCGCCATCATGCTGTCAGTATTGTGGTGGCTGCCCATCTCAACAGATCCCGACACATTCTACTGGGACAAGTCATTCCAACTTTCAAACGTCATCCAAAGCATCTCAATCTTCGTCCTTATGGCGTTCTCCCTGAATCTCCACACCGGCTACACTGGAATGGTTAACTTCGGAGTCATCTTCTTCGTCGGAGTTTCGGCAATCACGGTCTGCGTCCTCACCGCTCCGAAGGAGATGAACGGATACGGGTGGGACATTCTCCCCGCAGCACTGGTCGCGATAACCCTCTCAGCGTGCTTCGGTTGGTCATTAGCATATCCAACCGCAAGACTGAGGACAGACTACTTCGCAATTGTCACCATCTCCCTAGGGGAGATAGTCAAACTGCTGCTTTCGGCAGAGCCAATACTACGAACAGGCCCCACGAAGTCAGCCATCGGCCTGGGCAGCTATCCCCTGCCGCTCAAGGACTGGTGGTTCTGTGGCAGCGGGGTGGAAACTGGTCCCAATATGGAATTCGCCAGTGCAAATGACTGTAGGTCATCCACTTACAGCCTATCATCACCTTCTGAGAGGGTTAGTGAGATCCTCAGCCTCGGAGAACCGGCCCCCTACTCCTTCTTCCTAGCCATAGTCTGCCTCATCTCGGTTATCGTCGTCTGGATCTTACTTCAGAGGCTACTCTCATCACCATGGGGGAGGATCCTCAAAGCGATCAGGGAGGATGAGGAAGTCGCACAGCATCACGGCCATGACGTACTAAGAAACAAGGCTGCAAGCTTAGCATTGGGTGCTGCCATTGCTGGTCTCGCAGGTGTTCTATGGGCATGGAAATTGACCGGGATCTCACCCGCCTTCATGTCGCCGGCATCAACTACATTCCTTGTCTGGGCTGCCTTCATTATCGGTGGGTCCGCGAATAACAAGGGGATGATAATAGGGGCCATGATCATAGTCATGATGGAATACGTATTCAACGTTCTAGTCGTGGCTAGCTCGCCCGATCTGCCACTTTACGAAACAGCAAACGAGATTGACAGGGTCTTCGTCTGGTTCGTTACGGAGCAGTGGGAGGTTACCGCGGCATTCGCCTCGATAGCATTTATCGGCATACTCTTCAGAGGAAGTAGGATTTCTGAATTCGGATTCTGGGGGGCACTTGTCTTTGCGTTCACAGCGCTGCTGATGCAGGGCGAGAGGTCACTTGCCTCAGCAACAAACTACGCTGGCGAAGTGACGATCTCAGGAGCAGGAATGGCCTACATCAAGTTAGTACTCATAGGATCACTAATGCTATTCTCCCTGAAATACAACCCGAAGGGAATGTTGCCTGAGGTGCCAATGAGGCCAGAACGCCCCAACAGGGGTGATGTGCAATGAAGCCCGCTCTCAGCATCCAGAGTCTACGAAAGGAGTTCGGCGGCTTGATCGCCGTGGATGACGTATCATTCGAAGTGGGATCCGGGGAATTCGTGGGCCTAATTGGCCCAAATGGTTGTGGCAAATCGACTACATTCAACTGCATCAGTGGATTGCTGGAACAGACATCTGGGAAAGTCGAGGTCTTCGGCCAAGACGTCTCCAACATGAGGCCAGACGAAATCCAAAAGATAGGCCTTACTAGGACATTCCAGCATACTAGGCTCTGGCGTCAGATGACAGTAATTGAAAACCTACTCGTACCTCCGAGGAGGCAGCTTGGGAACTCACTTCCCAGCCTAATAAAGTCCCTATTCATCAGGAGACGGGACTCCTTGGAAGTAAGCATTCAAGGATCAAATCCCATAACACTCATCCCTGGAAATCCCAGCGAAGAAGAGAGACTAACCAGAGCATTCCAGATCCTGGATCAATTGGAGGTCCCTCACATGGCGCACAATCTCACTAGTGATTTGTCCGGTGGGCAGAGCAAACTCGTCGACATTGGCAGATCGATGATGGGCGAACCGAAACTGCTCCTGTTGGACGAACCCGTTGCCGGTGTTGCAGGCCCCCTGGCAATGAAAATATTCAACAATCTGAGGAAGCTAGTGGATGACACGGGTATTTCCGTGCTAATCATTGAGCACAACATGGATTTCATCCTGAGACAGGGGGTCGACCGGATAGTCGTGATGAACGAAGGAGGAGTACTCATGCAAGGCACCCCAGACGAGGTTCGAGGGAACAGAGCCGTAATCGAGGCTTACCTCGGTGCCGCAGGGGACGCAGAGGAGGGAGAGGAATGAGCAGAGTGCTCGATGTGTCAGGGCTGGAGGGCGGCTACGGCTCGGTCCAGATACTGTACGGGATTGACTTGCATGTAGACGAAGGGGAATTCGTCACTATCATCGGACCCAATGGCTGCGGCAAGTCTACCTTGATCAAGACTATTTTCGGAATCTCGACGTATTACAGAGGAGGGGTTGAGTATAGAGGCAGAGACGTCTCTGGATGGAGGACAGACCAACTTGTGAACAATGGAATCGCATACGTCCCGCAGGTGGATAACGTATTCCCCTCCCTCTCGGTGATGGAGAACCTGCAGATGGGCGGAAACTCCCTCACACAAGCACTACTCAATGAAAGGATAGAGAGGTCCCTCGTGATGTTCCCCGACTTGAGGAACAGGGAGTACGACCTTGCTGCCTCGCTCTCTGGCGGTGAAAGGCAGATGCTGGCGATATCCCGAGCCCTCATCTCAGATCCGAAGTTCCTGCTTCTGGACGAGCCTACCGCGGCACTCTCACCCCTCTACCAGCAGCAGATTATTCAGAGCATAGACTCCCTCCGTGATGAGGGAATAACAATCCTGATCGTCGAGCAGAACGCTAGGCTCTCCCTAGCTAGGTCGGACCGTGGCTACATCATCTCCAACGGCAAGGTCGTGCATTCGGGAGATGCCCAGAAAATCCTGACCGATCCGGAGATCGGAGAGTACTTCCTAGGATCAACCGGGGAATGAGGGCCAGCCTACTAGTCCATCAGGGATTTGGCCTGCTCCGCCCACATCATCTTAGATACCCTTCCAGACGCCATGCCAAGTGCACCATTCACTGCTTCGGCAGTCTCTTTGTCCATCTTCGAGATCTGGTCGAACGTCCTGATGCCAAGCACCTTCAGCTTCTTCTGCGTCTCAACATCGACTCCCTTGATGAGAGTCAGGTCATCGGATTTCCTGTCTCCCGCTTCGCCTATCTGGGCCCACTTGATTTGAGCCGCGCTGAGGTCCGCAATCACCCCATCATCGTCATTCAGTTTCCTGGAAGACTTGTCAACCCTCTTCAGATCCAGCATCGTGAGGGCCTGTTTAGTCCAAGCAAGCTCCGCTATCTTCCCAGGCAGCAACTCCAGAGAGTCATTGACCTCCCTAGAAGTCTCGGAATCAAAGTTGGAGATTTGCTCGTATGTGAATATCCCCAGCGAATTCAACTTCTTCTCCGTGAATTCGTCGATACCGTTGATCATGGTGAGATCATCGGGGTTCTTGCCTTGGAAATTTGCTCCAATCTTAGTCCAATCAAGGGAACCTCTCCTCTGACCAATCCTCTCTAGAATCAAATCCTCTCTCTTCTCCTTCTCTATCTCCTCGGTGAATTGCTCTACGTTCTTTCCAGCCATCTCAGCTTTCTTAACGGCCTCGTCGAGTCTCCTCTTGGCTGTATCTGCATCGGCCTTCGCCTCCTTCGCCTCATCCTCCTCCATCTCGGCGATCAACCGTGCTTCCTCAGCCTCAGACTCTTCTTCTTCCGCTCTCTTGGTAGCCTTCTCAGCCTCTTTCTTGGCCAATTCCACTTCCTCTTCAGCCTTGATAATCGCATCGCTGGCCTCAATCGTAAGCCGTTCATTCTCTTCCTCGAGATCCGCCTCTTCCAGAGCCCTTTGCTCTGAAAGAGCTTCCTTCTTCGATTCCTCCAGAGCAAATTTCTTCTCTTCTATCTCGACTTCGAGTTTCCTCATCTCAGCCTCTAGCTGTTCGATATCGGGTTGATCCTCTACAACCTCCCCTTTATCTTCGATTCCACTCACTTCCTGCGGTAATTCCTCGGGTACCTCAAGTTTCTCCCCTCCCTCCGGGGAATGACTATCATCTACTTCAGAAATCTCTAACGATGAAATCTCAGTTCCATGCATTAGGTTGGAAACGACTTCCGGAATGAACCGCATGGATTTCTTCATTCGATGACTGTCATCAATCTCATGAAGTCTAACGTTCTTGCAATCTTCCGCGACCTTCCGAGAAAAGCTGATTGGAACCACTTCGTCGTATTTCCCGTGCATTATTGCCGTTGGGTGGGTTGGGATGGGCCATGACATCTTCTCTGCCGATTCCATGAACTCCCATGGAAGGACAATGTCCAGCTCGAAGCCAGTGTAGCGTCTTTCTCCAGTCGTCTTCCATGCGCTCCTGCCCGTTTCCTCCATCCCTTCCCAGTTTTCTGCTAGCCCGAAGGCAGGGGCAATCAGCAGCAGCCTAGTTTCCGCCTGGGGCCTCATTGAGGAAGCGTTTGCCGCGGCTAGCCCCCCCATCGAGGAGCCCACGACTAGGTCAAATTCTCCCTCATCCAGATAGCGAATGAGAACCTCCGTCTGACTTGCTATGCTCCACCCCAATTCTGACATCTTAGGTGACGTGACATCCCATCCAAGGGCTTCCCTCATGTATGTGGGTTTGGAACCGTTCGGACTGCCTTCGAAACCATGTGCAAAGAGCACTCGCAGGATTACTCCCCCAGGTCACAGAATGAGATTCTGAGGAATTCGCTTTCAGTCGCTTCTCGCTCCATGGGAGCTGCATCATCACCAAGGACCCTCATGTGAATCTCTGCGGTTACCTCCACGGTGGCTTCGAAAAGATGCCCGCCCCTGACCACATGATCGTCGTCTGAGGCTACAATGTGAATATGCGAGAAAGGCCCATCTGGTCCAGGAGCTAGGTTCCCTTGCATCGAGAGAAGCTCCATCGGCTCATCTACAATTTCCTTCTGGTAGACTCCTTCAGAGTCGAGAAATCCGATTGCAGTGTTCCGAACTCTGCCTATTCCGCTGGTCAGAGCAGCCGCAGTAATACCATGTTCGCTTAGGCTCCTGATTGAGTTATGCAACTCCTCGCCTTTGTCGAGACGGATGAATAGGTCTCGACCAATACGTCGGTGCTCCATGCGTGTCCATTCGGGTCCCAGACTTCAAACTCACGATAACCCACTCACTCGGCGAACTTCCAAAACGATGTCCAGTAGAAGAGGGGAATTACCAGAACAGCATCCTGAGGGTGCAACATTTCTCCACTGGAAACAAAGGGGTTCGATATTACGACCATACTGTTCATAGGCCGTGCCTTCGGACTTGCAAAGCCCGGTGGCAAATCAAATGACAATGGCAGCACATGATGCCTCCGCCAGATGGAGGACCTTCCTCGAGGAGGCCAAGGAAACAGAGGTTATGACTCTGCTTTCCAGACAGTCAAATTTCCCATTCCTCTCGATTCCCTTCCACGAACTGCAGACCTTCGATCCAGACTTCGCAGAGGACGTACTGCAGTACCCGAAGCAGATTCTCTCTGCTGGCTCCAAGACTCTAATGGAGATTTGCCGAGAAAGAGGGGAAGAAATAGACGCATTGCTCCGAGTGGGGGAACTCCCGGGCGACACTCGCATGCCTTTGCGAGAGATTGGCAGCTCAGACATAGACAAACTGCGCAGTGTAGACGTAATCGTAACGAAGATATCAGAGATAAAGCCAAGGATTCACAGGGCGGTTTTCAAGTGCGAGTCATGTGGTCATGATGTAGAAATCGACCAGCAAAACGAGAGGGAGCTAAAGGAACCACTCAGCTGCCCCCAGTCGATGGGGGGTTGTGGCAGCTCCAAACCACAAACCAGGTTCGATTTGGTACTTCTAAGCTCTAGGATGGTTAACAACCAATGGATTGAGATTCAAGAGCAACCCGAATACGTCCCCAGCGGCGCCCAGCCAAGGAGGGGCATGGTTCTGATAGAGGGTGACCAAGTCAACAAGCACCTCCCCGGCGAGAGGATAACAGCGAACGTAATCCCTGTCGTCCGTAGCGAGGTTAGGAACCGAAAGAAGACCCCAATGTTCGACGTGATCTTCCATTTGATCAGCTCAGAGCATGAGAGTACTCCGTTCACTGAGATTTCGATAGACGAGGAAGATAGTGATAGGATCCTAGAGGTGTCAAAAAGAGACGACCTGATGTTTCTCATTCAGCGATCGATAGCCCCATCCATCTTCGCAACGGGTATCCTAGGACACGTGAAGCGTTCACTCGCCCTGCAACTCTTCGGAGGCGTGTCTCGAAGGTTGGATGACAAGACCAGGTCCAGAGGGGACATCCATATCCTCCTAATGGGCGACCCTGGAGTCGCCAAGTCACAACTCCTCTCTTTCATCTCTGAGCTTTCACCAAGAGGGAGGTTCGCTACAGGAGGAGGCGTCTCAGGTGCAGGACTAACTGCTGCTGCGGTGCGTGATGCCTTCGGGGACGGTAGGTTCGCTCTGGAGGCCGGGGTACTCCCTCTCTCTGACAGGGGACTAGCTGCAATTGATGAGTTCGACAAGATCTCCACAGAAGATAGGAGGATGATGCACCCTGCCATGGAGCAGCAGCAGGTCCATGTTGCAAAGGGTGGAATTACCGCCACTCTTCATTCCAGATGCGCTATCCTTGCCGCTGCTAACCCAAAGGACGGGCGATTCAGCAAGAGAGGCCCACACCAGAGTGTAATGAGGTCATTCCAGGAGACGGATCTACCTGCACCCCTAGCCTCCAGATTCGACATTATCTGGATGATCAGGGACGAGGTGAGGATACATGACGACGAGAAGATAGCCAGACACATCCTCGACAACAGGACTTCTGGGAAGAGCGAGACCCTAATGGAGAACTCAATTGATTTGGGCAAAGAGATCCTCGAAGAAGTATCACACCTGGTCACCTCGGAGAAGGGGGAAGACCACCTCACCCAGAATTTCCTGAGGAAGTACATCGCATTCGCAAAGAGAAACATCCATCCCCAATTGGATGATGAGGCTAAGAATGCCATCCTCAAGTACTACACCGAGGAGAGGCAATCTTTCGGAAGGGAGGACCAAAGTGCCTCACAATACGAGTCCGATCAGGGCAAGGACACGATCATCCCCATCACTGCCAGAGCTTTGGAGGCGCTCATCCGTCTCACGGAGGCCCATGCTCGAATGCACCTCCAGGAAGTCGCCACAGTCGAAAACGCCAACGTGGCACTAGCAGTTTTCAGGCACTGGCGGGAGGAGTCTGGAATCGAAGACGAATCAGAGCTACATTCGGGAGTTTCCGTAAGGGCCCGTTCAAACAACTCGGCGATAATGAACATAGTCAGGGACCTTTGCTCCGAGAAGGGGGAGGCAGATTTGGTCGAAATCTACAATCTCTCACTTCCGAGGAAGATATCTGAGGACGAGGTCAACCGAGTCGTTAGCAAGATGCTCCAAAACGGAGAGTTGTTCGAATCATCGACCGATAAATATCGATTCGCCCGCTGACCCTATGAGCCCGAACCCCTTCCTAGGTAATGCAAATGGAGCCAATCGGAGACATCACCAACCCCGAGGCACTTGACCCGGTCTCTCTGGGATTCATGTGCGGTCTCGAGATTCATCAGCAATTGGCCACTGCAAAACTCCACTCCAGAATGCCAAGCAAGCTCTATGAGTACAAGTCGGAGGACATTCCTTCCGACTGGCCCAGATCAACTAGGAGACTGAGAGCGTCACAGGGAGAGGGCGGGGAGACAGATGTGGCAGCCAGGTTCGAGCAGAGAAGGAATCGAACCTTCGAGTATGTCCAACCCCCGAATGCCGGACTAATTGAGCTAGATGAATCCCCTCCCAGAGACCACGAACCAGAAGCTGTTGACGTAGTTCTAACTATGGCAGCACTAATGGATGCAAAACCCATCCCAAACCTTCAGGCAATGCGGAAGACAGTTGTAGACGGTTCCAATACCAGCGGCTTCCAGAGGACAACGATAGTAGCGACTGGTGGAAAGATTGTGGCAGACTCTAGCCAAGTGGGGATAGACATAATTTCTCTTGAGGAGGACTCGGCTAGGAAGCTGGAGACAAAGAGAAGTGAATTGGGAGAGACAGTCGTCTACAACCTAGACAGGCTGGGAGTGCCTCTAGTGGAGGTCGCAACCGCCCCCGATGTCCGTTCACCAGAACACGCAAAGGACACCGCATTGGCTCTTGGTAGATTGCTTAGGGACACTCGCAGAGTCAGAAGGGGGCTTGGATCCATCAGGCAGGATCTCAATGTCAGCATTGCATGTGGTGACAGAGTCGAGATCAAGGGGTGCCAGGATCTGGATTGGATCCCTCGAATAATCCGCCTTGAAATGGCCCGCCAACTGCACTTCTACCGCCTAGCCAATGAACTTCGGAGCGCAGCATCTCTCCCACTGCTCCCCCCAGACAGAGAAATGGACTCCAAGCCTGTCGAGAACCGCGTCCATCTTGCCGCATCGAACAGGATACAATTGGATTTCCACGAACTCACCGAGATATTCTCAGAATGCGAATCAGAGATGGTTTTGTCGTCGCTAGAGGCAGGGTCTTCCGTGCTCGGCGTCCCCCTGCCGGGATTCTCAGGCCATCTGGGAAAGAAGACAACCGATGAAAACGAGACCCAACTTCCAAGACTAGGCAGAGAACTGGCGAGTGCCGCCAAACTGGCTGGTGTGACTGGAATCTTCCACTCCGACGAACTCCCTGCGTACGGGATTTCAGCACCCGAAGTCGACTCTGTCAGAAGCGCGCTATCGCTTTCCGAACAGGATGCCTTCGTGCTGTGCGTCGCCCCTGGTTGGCAGGGAGAATTGGCACTGGAGTCCGTGGTTTATAGAGCTAGGATGGCTTTCCACAGAATTCCCCAGGAGGTCAGAAACGTAGTCATTCGGAAGGGTAAACCGGAGGATGGGACCACCACGGCATTGCGCCCCCTGCCAGGAGGGGCTAGGATGTACCCAGAGACTGACATCCCAGTCTTGGAAATCACCCCCGATAGGTGGAGTTCGATATGTGAAAACCTTCCATTGACAGCCAATGAGAGGAAGGAGCGACTCAACGTTCTGGAACTATCCACAAATCAGGTGGAGGCGCTTCTGAACGGTGAGATCGACGATCTCCTCTTCCAGGGCATCGAAGGTCCTCTCGAGCTCTCTCCGAAAGCCTGGGCCAGTGCTCTATTGGAGACTGGAACCGACAAGCCAAACGCCTTGGCAGCTTCAGTGCACCTGCGTGAACAGGGCATGCTGACCAGGGAAGGCGCTGAGACTCTGCTGATGGAATCGGCTGACGCTCCCCTCGATGAGCTGGTGTCATGGATGTCTTCCGAATCTGAGTCTCGAGGCTTCGTCCCTGCTGACACATCTTCGATAGAGGAAGCGGTGGATGCAGTTCTCAGCGAAAGGGCCGACTTCATCGAAGAGCGGGGTATGGGTGCAGTGGGACCTCTGATGGGGATGGTAATGCAGAAACTCGGTGGTTCGGCCGATGGGAAGGCGGTGAGCCAGATTCTGAGAGACAGAATAAATGAGAAGATTGGGTGATGGTGGGAGGAAGTACCTTGATAGGCCAATTTCAGTACCATCAAAACCCATGTCAGATATCCTGAAACCAGCATCGGTTGTGGCATTGCTTACACTGGTAATTCTCGCTCCATCGATTCAGGATGTGCTGACAGACGAGGCATACAAATACGTCGATGATAGCGAGTCTGCTCATGATGGCCTCCCGGTGGAATGGGAGAATAAGCAAGTGATCTGCGTGTTCTTCCCAGCAGACACCCCTCAAGGGGAGGAGTTTTCAAAGGGGGTCACCATGATTGATGCCGATGGAGTTGAGTTGGGGGAGAATCAGAATCTCAATGGGACAGGGGCCTGCGTAGGTGGTTTCGAGGGTTACTCAAATGGCTTGGATTTCATGATGGACTCAACGAGATCAGCGAGAGGCACTCTGTCCGTTGGTTACGATGTCGGACAATGGGGTCATTACGTCCATACCATAGGCGGACTGAATGCAGACGCCATGAAAGGAGACTTCAATGGGGCATATTGGAATCTAGATCACAATGGTGGTGTGTCGATGGTGGGCATTGGGGACTTGGTAATGTCAGAGGGAGATGTCATCTCATGGAGCATCGAGACTTGGTAGACATTCGCAACCATGAAGTGATGAGGGGCAGGCAGAGGAACGGGGCGAATCAATGTACGACTTCCACAATGTTGCTCTTTCCCCAAACCAATCACTTTTCCTCAATGTTGCAGTCCTGTCGATAATCGTTCTATCATTGATTAGGAGCGAGCGCTCATTGAGGGATCAGAGTCAATGGGGGATGCTCGTTCTGCTCGCAGTCTTCGGAGTCTCTGGTAGAATTCTCCTGGACCCAATTCCAAATGTTCAACCGGTAACGGTACTGGTTCTCTTGGCAGGGGCCTATTACGGGGCCCCCCGTGCTCTCGCACTCGCTGCAACCATTGCATTGGCATCAAACGTAATTTCCATGGGTCACGGCCCTTGGACTCTGTTCCAGGCAATCGGGTGGGGAGCAATCGGCCTCGTTGGCGCAAACCTGTCGAATCACATTATCGTGAGTGGGAGAATCAGAATCGGCCTGCTAGCCATAATCGCAGCTGCATCCGGATTGGCTTTCAACTGGTTCGTTTCACTAAGCATCCTGTTCGAAGCCGACTCCTCCATGTTGATCCCCTACTTGTTGAATGGTCTGGTTTTCGACTTGTATCACGCAGCGGGGAACGTAGTGTTCGTAGCATGGATGGCCTCTCCGCTAGGGGAAATGATGGCCAGACATCGAACTCCCCCAGCATTCGAATTGGTGAGAGAAGGTGCCCCCAACTGAAGAACTTACCATGGTCCTAGTGACTAGGAAGGACTTGCAACTATCGAAGGGGAAACTAGCCGCACAATGCGCTCATGCCTCGGCAGAGTGCGTGCTTTCGGCAAAAAGAAGCACTCCTAGGTCACTTGACCAGTATCTCAGGGGGGGCGCTAGGAAAATTGTCTGCAAGGTCCCGGATCTAGTCTCACTGAAGCAGGTTCACTCCAGAGCGAAGAAGGCAGGGCTGGTTTGCCACTTGGTTACCGACGCTGGCCATACCGAGATCCCCCCCGGAACCGAGACAGTGGTCGGAATCGGACCGGGTCCCAGAGAGAAAATCGACAAGATCACCGGCCAACTGTCACTGGTTAGCTAGCCCCGGGATTTTCGATAGGCAGACAACGGTGCGTTTTGACATAAGAGTCTTGAGCCAAACCCGCATGCGAGGGATGTGGTGACCCAGACTCCCTTGACAGAAGAGGTTCGTACCACCCTTCTATCCCGGTGCGATGGTCTCCGGGACCTCACCAGCTGGCTCGACGGCCTAGATAGACGGCCCGGTCTAGACGAACTAGATTCGAGGCTATCGTCTCTGGAGCTTAATGTCGGAGCACTGGAGGATTGCATCGGCTACACCGAGGATGGATATCAGAGGAACGTGATCAAGAAGAACGAGCACTACGAGCTAGTGGCCATTTGCTGGAAACCGGGGCAGAACACCCCAATCCACGACCACATGGGGAGCGACTGCGCATTCTTGATCGCCTCTGGCGTAACCACTGAGACGATTTACGAGACCAATCAGGAAGGCCTTGCTTTCCCCGTATCGGACAGGAGATACCTGCCAGGGGAGGTTTGTGCTGCTGCTGAGCCAGACATCCACCGAGTATCGAACGAGGAGAGCACCAACCTGATCAATCTGCACGTCTACACGCCTCCACTAAGCGAGTTCCAGATATACGCACCGGTCGAGTAATCAGCGTCCTCTTTCGTGCATCAGCTGCGTTGCCTGTTGCACCCACATCATCTTGGTGACCCTGCCCGGTGTGAACTCCATCGCGTCATTGACGACTTCTGCAGTGACCGGGTCCATCTTGGAGATCTGATCGTAGGTGTGTATTCCCAAAACGTTCAATTTCTTCTGGGCGAATTCGTCAAGACCTTGGATCCTGGACAGATCATCCGGCCTCTGGCCCTCCGCCTCTCCTATCTGGGCCCAGTTAACCTGAACCGCCTTTAGGCCGACTCTTTCCAAGATCAAATCTTCTCTGTCCATTATATTGGCCTTAAGATTCAATTCAGCATGAGCAGCATCCCTCTCTGCCTTCATGGCTGCTGTCTCCACACCGACAAGAGCCTGCTCCTTGCCCTTCATTTCGCTCTGAAGCTTAACTATCTCCTGATGGACCTCTTCAGCCTTCTTAGCTGTCTCAGACTTGAACTTGTTACTGTCTTCTATCTCTTGCTGGACCTTCAGCTTCTGCTCTTCCGCCTTCTTCGCCTCTTCTTCGACTACGGCTATTTCCTTCACCTTGGCCTTCACTTCCTTCTCTAGAACCTTGGCCGCAGCCATCTCGGTCTTCATCTGATCCTTGACGTCCTTGAGGGCACCCTTTGCCTCCACTGCATCTGCTTTGGAGGCTTCCAGGGCTTCCTGCTTCTTCGCCATAGTGGATTCCATCTTCGCCTCAGCCTGCTCACGCTTGGCCTTGAATGCCTCTAGCTGCTCTTCCGCCTTCGACTTCGCTTTGCCCGATGCCTTGATCTGCTTCTCGGCGACCTTTCTCTCCATCTTCGCCTTCATCAGCTCTGCCTCTGCCTTTGCGGCGGCCTTGCCTTCCTTGGCGACCTCGGACCCTAGCTTCTTCGCCTCGGTCATTGCATCCTTCGCCTCTTTCCCAAACTCCTTGGCAGCAGCAGACTCAGTCTTCACCTTCTCCTTCAGTTCGGCTTCTTTGGCCTTGAGCTCTTCCGGGGATAGCTTCGAAGACTTCTGTAGATCATCGAGAGCCTTCTTCGCGGCTTCGGCCTGCTTCTCAGCAGCGATCCTTCCAGCTTCAGCCTTCATCGCCTCCACCTCAGCCTTTGCTACCGCCTTCGCCTCTTTCGCCGCGGCCTTCGCATCCCCAAGTTGCGCCTTCTTTGCCGCCTTCAACTCGGCCTGAGCAGCAGATGCATCGGCCTTCGCCTTCGCCTCCGCAGCCTTCGCTTCCTTCGGATCCGCTGGAGCCTTCTTTGCCTTCGCCTTCTTCTTCACTGGCTCCGGTGCAGCCTCTGGCTCCGGTGCAGCCTCTGGCTCCGGTGCAGCCTCTGGCTCCGGTGCAGTGGCCTTCTTAGTGACCTTCCCATACTTCTTCTGTAGCCCCTTGACCATGGTTCCGTAGTTACCCTCGAACTTCTTCAGCAGCTTCGGGATGTTCGTGATTTGCTTAGAACGCTCTGGTTCTTCCAAGAACTGTTTGTATGTTGCTTGCGCCAACTTCGCTGCCTGTTCCGCCGTCGGTCCACTCGCCACGGCTCTGGAGACAATCCATCACTTAAGGATTTGACCGGATTTAACTTCTGATTTCGAGATTGTACTCATCAAGGACTTCACTAAAAAGTTGGATATCCGAATCGAACGTCTCTGGAAGCAAAGGTCCGAAGGAAAAGCGGAAGAAGCGAGCATATGGTGTCACATACCCAGGGTCCTTTGAATGCGGTCGGGCCATATCGCATTCGGACGCGCAAAGTATCGCCGCACCTCGTTTGAAGAGCCTTCTGTTGAGTTCGTCGCTCGTCATTCCTTCAGGGAGCTCTAGCCAGTGGTAGAACCCACCGTCTCCAGTGTATACCCCCAGGCCCATGTCTTCGAATGCCTTTCTGTACCTTTCTCGTTGCCATTTGTAATGCTCTTCCACCGCCTTTCTGGCCTGCTTCACTCGTCCTGGCTCGAGAAGCTTGACGGCATAGAGTTGCGAAGGGTGACTCACCCCGCCCATTCCGAAGCTGGAGTAGTTGGACAGAGTCCCTATGTTCTTCTTGCTGGCGATGACCCACCCAACGCGAATGCCAGGGGATTGAAGCCCCTTTGTACAGGCTCCAGCGATGAATACGTTGCTGCTATCCAGATCCCGCACGAATTGGATGCCACTTACTGAAGGAGAATGGAACATCTCGTACGCCTCATCAAGCAGAATTCCGTTTCTTGGCTGCTCTGCCATCTGGATCAGATCCTTGAGCTCATCCCCCCAACGCGTCTGTCCAGATGGGTTCTGTGGATTGGATATGATGGGCATTAGACGAGTCTCGGCGTTGAGGCCTGAACGGTCGAAGTACTCGTCGTTACTGGGATGGAAGTTGTTCTCCTTGGTGAAAGGCACGACCTGAAAGTTGGTATCCGTCTGCTCCATGATATCCAGATAAGCCGGCCACTCTATGTTCCCGATCCTCGCCTGAACGTTCTCCTTCAGGAACGCCAGCACCGAGTAGATTCCAGGCCTTCCCCCGGCGAACACCATGACGTTCTCAGGGGTAATCCCGGAACCGTATTGGGAGTTGTAGTACCCTGCAATCGCATCGCGCAACTCCGGATGCCCCCATGCCTTGGGGTAGAAGCGGTCCTCCCATGTCACATCTATGCTATCGGGCAGTGCAGGCCCATCGAACTCCTCCAGACGAGTCGTCAGGGGGAATCCCTGTGACCACGGGTGCGTCCCCTCGGTTCCCATGAAGCTCCCGAACGAGTCCCTGAATGCGTACAGGGTCTCGTAGATTCCCATCGGGGGGCAGTTGTCAGATAGGAAGGACTCCGACACATCGTGCTCTGGCATGTCCCTTCGTGAGGCTAGTTGCAAATTAGTTTGACCATCCAGACTCGATTTCTGTCGCTTCCGAAAAAACCGTTAATACAGATATTATGCTTCGGTAACTATGAGCACCCAGTATGCACCCAAAAGAACCCTTGCGCTAGTCCTAACTTTACTGTTCCTAGGAATGTCCATGTCCATGGGATTTCATTCCGAATATAGTGAGGAACTAGACGACAAAAATGTCTCCGCGAATACCCACTCTGGCCTCAACTTCCCAGGCTCAACCGTAGGGTCGATACATTCCCTGACTGCAATTGGAGCAGCGTTTAACTACACCTGTGTGGTTATGGACAATAATCAGATGAAATGCTGGGGTAGAGACTCAGGCTCGGGATACTTGGGGAACGGGGGTCCGAATCAGAACGAACACACTCCAGTCAGCGTCAACCAAGTTGACTCAACCTCGTGCTGCCTCGCTGACATCATTGAGACGAGTCCTGGCGGTCATCATACAGCTGCCCTAACGTTAAACGGCTCGACGTTTGTCTGGGGTGAGGACAGCAATGGTCAGATCGGCCATAACCACATTAGTTGCGGCGGCTCATGCAACGCACCACATGGTCCTTCTTACATGCCTGGGAGTAGGACTTTCATCACTGTGGTTACCGGTCTTCATCACACTTGTGCTATAACGGAACCAGATATGGCCGTATGGTGCTGGGGGGACAACTCGAATGGTCAGCTAGGAACCGGTGACAACGATAGAAGAACCGCCCCGACTGAAATCGAACTCCCTACGGGTCGGCATGCGGTATCGGTAAGTGCCGATTTCGACTCTACCTGCGTCATCCTCGACAATGGCAGCGGGATGTGCTGGGGGCAGAACT
>Ga0206683_10000927_pt1 | contig 20592 bp, 23 predicted proteins | sample M280m12015metaG_FD_155483 | JGI IMG/M metagenome (GOLD analysis project Ga0206683, IMG submission 155483) | Ammonia-oxidizing marine archaeal communities from Monterey Bay, California, United States - M2 80m 12015 | ecosystem: Environmental > Aquatic > Marine > Intertidal zone | place: USA...
CCCCGCGGCCCCGATGACCCGGGGCCCGACTACTCGGCGGTCGGCATGGTGAACCAGATGGCTCTGGGCGAGGAGGAGATGGCCCGGCGTCTGGAGGCCATGATGCCGATGCTGGGTGCCTCGCCGGCTACGCCTCACTGGTATCTGGCGTTCGTGGGCACCCGAGCGGCGTCACGTGGGCGTGGCCTGGCCTCAGCGCTGATCTCGGCGGTCACCCGGCGCTGTGATGCCGACGGGGTGGGTGCCTACCTCGAGTCGTCCGATCCGGCCAACGTGCCCCTGTATAAGCACCACGGATTCGTGGTGACCGGTGAGGCGGCCATCGCCGGCGGCCCCACCGTTCCGCTCATGTGGAGAGATCCACAGCGCTGAACATCTTGAAGTTGTTCGGCGGGTGACATGACGTGAGAGCCGGCGTGTAGTCCATCGGAGGAATCGGTCAGATGGTTGGCGGTTCGTCGCCTCGGCCGTCGTCACCCTCATCCGGTGTCACGAGGTCCCAGCGGTCCATGCAGTCGGCGCATCGGTAGGCAACGGGGTCGCCCGGCTCGAACTCGGTCTCCGGGTGGGGGAGGAGATGACAGGTCCCCCCACAGTCGACGCAGATGATGGTCTCGGGTGCCCGCACGGGCTGAACCTAGCGTTTGGGAGATTTGGGGCCGCCGTCATGGGGCCTGCCGCGACGGACTCTGGTACGGCGGGCCTGACATGATGAGCGCGTGCGCGTCGTTGCCGGAACTGCCCGTGGCCGCCGGTTGGTCGCCCCGGATGGCGGAGCCTCGGACGGCAGGCGTGGCGGCTCGACGGTGCGCCCCACGACCGACCGGGTCCGCGAGTCGATGTTCAACGCACTGCACAGCCGCGGCGCCGTGGTAGACGCACGGGTCCTCGACCTGTTCGCTGGAACCGGAGCGCTGGGGATCGAGGCCCTGTCTCGCGGCGCTGCGCACGCCACGTTCGTGGAGCGGGCCCGAGAGGCGGTGGAACTCGTGGAGGTCAACCTTGATGCCTGCGATCTGTCGATCCAAGCCACCGTGGTCCGTGCCGATGGTCCCGGGTGGTTGGCCACGGGCCTCGGCGGCGCAGCCGGACCGTGGGATCTCGTGCTGCTCGACCCCCCGTACGACTTCGACGGTTGGACCGACCTCCTGGGGTCTTTGATCGAACTAGTCGCTGCCGATGGAGTGGTCGCCGTGGAATCGGATCGTGAGATCGATGCCGGTCCCCGTTGGAATGTCGATTCGCGCCGCCGTACCGCGGGTACCGTGGTGATGCTGCTCCGGCCGGAGTCGGATCCGGCTTGAGTCACGGCCGACGGAACGATTTCCAAGATTGGGGAGAGGTGGCCAACTCGTGACCCGAGTGCTGTATCCCGGTTCGTTTGACCCCGTCCACAACGGGCATGTCGAGATGGTCGAGACGGCTGCCGGCCTGTTCGACGAGGTGGTGGTGGCGGCCCTCATCAACCCGTCCAAGGGTGGTGGCCTGTTCGACCTCGAGGAGCGGATGGCACTCCTCGACGAGTGCTTCGAGCACCTGGCCAACGTCCGGACGACGATGTTCGATGGTCTGGTGGTGAACCTTGCCACCGAGGTGGGGGCCCACTTCATCATCAAAGGGTTGCGTGCCGTATCGGACTTTGAGAGTGAACTCCAGATGGCCCAGATGAATGCGGAGATGGCCGGGGTGCAGACGCTCTTCTTGCCCACGGCGTCCCGTCGTTCGTTTCTGGCTTCACGCCTCATCCGTGAGGTGGCCCGTCTCGGCGGTGACGTGAGTGACATGGTGCCGGACCCGGTCCGGATCAGGCTCGAAAGCCGGCTCGACGGGTGAGCGACCCGATGGCTGATCCTCTATCGGGTCCCATGGACAGCGGCCCGGATCCGGTTCCGCTGGCCGCCGAGCCGACGGCCGCCACTCCCGACCCGTATCGGCCGCCACAGATCGAAGCCATCCTGCGCCAGTTGCGTGAGGTGGTGGCCAACGCCCGGCCCATGCCGTTGTCGGCGTCGTCGATGGTCAACAAGGACGAACTCCTTGGACTCCTCGACGAGGCGGCGGCACGGCTTCCAGAGGAGTTGCGTGCGGCCAGGTGGTTGCTCAAGGAGCGCGAGGAGTTTCTGGGCAAGGTACGGCGTGAGGGCGACGAGATCCTGGAATTGGCGCGTACCCGGGCTGAGCGTCTCGTCCAGCGCACCGAAGTGGTCCGCACCGCTGAGCAACGGGCTCGCCAACTAGTCGAGACGGCCCGTGAGGAAACCCGTCGGATGCGTCGAGAGACCGAGGACTACTGCGACCAGAAGCTGGCCAGCTTCGAGACGCTGCTGGGAAGCACCCGCGACACGATCTCCCAGGGTCGGCGTCGTCTACAGGAGACGGTGCTGGATCGGGATCGGGAGCGACGGGCCACCGAAGCCGCAGAGGCGGTCCGGGCGGTCGACGAGGCGCATGCGTCGGGTACTGCCCCCGTGCGTCCGGGTGCCGGCTTCTTCGATCAGGACGCTGAGGGCACCTGAGGTGGACGACGGCCTGCGGATACCGCTGGCCGTCCTGCGCCGCCGGGCCGATCCCCGGCTGGTCCGACGGACGGTCGAACTCGATGATCTGGGTGTCGGCGAAGTGCGGGTGGTCGACGGCCGGGTCGACGTCGATATCGAAGCTGAGGCGCGGGGCCCGGATGTGGTGGTGACCGGTTCGGTGGGTGCCGCGTGGGTTGGCGAATGTCGACGGTGCCTCGACGAGGTGGGTGGCCGTCTCGACCTGCGGGTACACGAGGTCCTGTCGGCCGGTTCCGGTTCCCCGTCGTCCACAGGCAGCGGAGACGAGGGGTCTGTGGGGGACTCGGGTGACGCCTACCCCCTGGGCGGCGACGAAGCCGACGTTGAGCCGATCGTCCGGGATGCCGTTCTGTTGGCCATTCCGCTGTCACCGTTGTGTTCGGAGGACTGTGCCGGTCCGGATCCTGAACGATTTCCAGCTGCGGCCCCCGGGATTGGTGAGGCTGAGGGCGACGACCTCGACGCGGCGCCGGTCGCCGATCCCCGGTGGGCGGCCCTTGATGCCCTCCGTGCTCCGGGGGATGCTGGTTCCTGACGCCCGCACACTGAGTCACGGGTCATCCCCTGATGGTCAGGTCGCCGTTCCGGTTCGGCGACGGTCCCGCTAACCTCATCGGGTCGCCCGGGGCGGGTTCACCGCCTCCGGCCGATCGACCGCAGTCGGGTGCACCGCCCCCGACGTTTGACGCCTCCGAGGAACCGACGATGGCCGTCCCCAAGAAGAAGACTTCCAAGGCCAAGGGCCGGAGCCGCAAGGCGGCTGCCTGGACTTTGGGCCGCGCCTCACGGAGTTCCTGCCCGCGTTGCAACGCCACCAAGCGCCCGCACCGCATCTGCGGGAACTGCGGTTGGTACGCCGGCCGCCAGGCCGTCGACGTCGACTGATCGACGTTCCGGCGACCCGTTCCGGCTGAGCCGCCGAGTCGCAACTCCAGTCATGCTTCCCATCGCCGTTGATGCCATGGGGGGCGATCACGCCCCGTCAGAGATTGTGGCCGGCGCGCGCGCTGCCGCAGACGACGGCATTCCCGTTGTCCTCGTGGGACGACCCGGGGAACTGGGTGACACCGGGGACCTAGAGGTGATCGAGGCCTCCGAGGTCATCGCCATGGATGCCGAACCCGGCTCCAGCGTCCGACGGATGAAGGACTCGTCGCTGGTCCGTGCCGCCGAGGCGGTGCGTGACGGGCGGGCCTCGGCCATGGTGAGTGCCGGGAACACGGGTGCCACGATGGCCAGCGCCCTGCTTCGGATGGGTCGCATCAAGGGTGTGGCCCGGCCGGCCATCGCCACGTTGATCCCCACTCCCGGTTCCACGCCGACCGTCATGCTCGACTCGGGCGCCAACGCCGAATGCCAGCCCGAATGGTTGGTCCAGTTCGGCCAGATGGGCGCGGTGTTTGCCCACCACCGGTTGGGTATCGCTGAGCCCCGGGTGGCGCTGCTCTCCATCGGAGAGGAGCCCGGAAAGGGCAGCCCGTTCGTCAAGGAGGCGTACGCAGCCCTTGAGGCCGCCACGCTTCGGGATGCCGAGTTCATCGGCAACGTCGAGGGCCGCGACCTCATGACCGACGCGGCCGACGTGATCGTGACCGACGGGTTCACCGGGAACGTGGCATTGAAGACTGCGGAGGGCGCGTTGAAGGCCCTCTTGACGGCTCTGGTCACGGCCATGGCCGGTCGGCCGGAGGCCCTCGAGGCCGCCGACGTGCTGGCCCCCGAGCTTGATGACCTGTATCGGGAGTTCCACCCCGACACCTACGGCGGCGCCATGCTCCTGGGGGTGAAGGGCGTGTGCATCATCAGCCACGGCTCGACCAATGCAGTGGCCATGCGAAATGCCATCGGCGTGGCATCGGAGATGGTGCGAGCCGACGTGGTCGGCCACATCACTACCGCAGTCGCTTCTTGAGGCCCTGGGGCCGCGACCCGGCCGCCAGCACCCGGCCAAGTGCCCTGAAGTTGCGCTTTGAATGACTCTTAGACCCTAACGGGCACTCCCGAACAGGAGATCGATTCCGGTAGGCTCGTTCACTGCCCGGTAGGCCGTTCGGCGGCCCGGCGACCAGCTCCGGAGACCCGGAACCGGCCAATATCGACAGGAGTTGACGTGCCTGCAGAAACCCATGTGGAAGGCGCCCCGATCGGGCGCGACGAGGTTCTCGAACTGGTTCGGGATCGTCTGGCTGACATCCTGGAGATCGAGCCGACCGAGATCGCCGAGGGTGCGTCGTTCGCCGACGACCTCGATGCCGATTCGCTCGCCCTCATCGAACTCGTGGAGGCCATCGAAGAGGAGTTCAGCGAGCGCTCAGTCGGCTTTCGGATCGAGGACGACGACCTCGAGGACCTTCGTACGGTCCGCGATGCCGTCGACTATGTCGTTTCCCGCCTCGGCTGACCCCTCCTCGGTCCCACCGCAGTCCGACTCGTCAGCGCTGGTCGTGGCCATCGGACACGAGTTCACCGACCCCGGTCTGCTGGTCGACGCCCTGACCCATCGGTCGTGGTGTGCGGAGCATGACGGGGTTTCCAACGAACGTCTGGAGTTCCTCGGCGATGCGGTCCTCGGTCTAGTGATCGCCGAACGCACCTTCGGTGACCAACCGGAACTTCCAGAGGGCCAACTGGCCAAGATCCGTGCTTCGGTGGTGAGCGCTCCGGCACTGGCCGAGACGGCCCGCGGCATCAGCCTCGGTGGTGCCCTGCGTCTGGGCCGGGGCGAGATGACCAGCGGCGGGGCCGACAAGGAGTCGATTCTGGCCGACGCCCTCGAGGCCGTGATCGGAGCCGTTCACCTGGACGCCGGTCTGGACGCCGCTCGGACGCTCATCGATCGCCTCTTCGCCGACCTGCTCGATCGATCGGCCGAGGAACCCGGCGGCCACGACCACAAGACTCGCCTCCAGGAACTCGTCGCCCGTCGGTCCGAACCGGCGCCGCGTTACGAGGTGACCGACGACGGCCCTGACCACGACAAGCGTTTCCACGCAGCGGTTGTGGCGGCAGGAAAGCGTCATGGCCCGGCCATCGGAACCTCCAAGAAGCGCGCCGAACAGGCTGCCGCCCTGCTGGCCTGCACCGCCATCGAGTCCCTCGAGTTATCCAGTCCCGTCCTCGTTCCCGTGGGTGCACCCCTTGCGCCCCCGTCTCGTCCCGTGATCCCCCAGGAGTCTCCGTGAGCATCGAAACCGAACTGCCCGAGGTGGAGACCATCCGCTACGCCCTCGATCGAGAGATCTCGGGACGCAAGCTGAAGACCGTGGAGGCCGCGTCGATGGCCACCCTCGGTCGCTACCGCAACCGCAAGCAGTTCACCAGTCGCCTAGAGGGTCGCAAGCTCGGCCCGGTCCGGCGTACGGGCCTCCTGCTGGTCTCCGAGCTCGACGACGGCCAATTGCTGGTCATCAAGCTTGGTCCCGGGGCGCAGATGCGACGCAATGCGGCCCGCGACGCGGTAGAGCCGGGCACCGAGATCACCGGTACCTTCACCGTGGGCGGACACGTGCGCCTGGTCGACCCCGAGGGTGGCTCGCAGGTGTGCGTGATCGGTGGCGATGAGCTGGTGGCTGAGTTCCCTGAAGTGGCAGCCGGAGGCATGGATCCGGCCGGGGAGATGATCCCGTGGACCTCATTTGGCAGCCAGGTGCTGGCTCGACAGATGCATCTCAAGGACCTCCTCTGTGATCCCTCGATCGTGGTCGGCGTGGGTGACGTCTATTCCGATGAGATCCTGTTCCACGCTGGTCTGAGGCACGACCGGATGTCGGACAGCCTCTCCCACCAGGAGGTCCGTCGACTCCACGGTGCACTGATTCAGGTGATCAACGACGCCATCAAGTACCGGGGCACCGACATCGAGGAACGTCCCTTTCGTGACGTGTACGGCGAGCCGGGCGTCTACGGCGACCACCTGGCGGTCTACGCCCGGGCCGGCGCACTCAGTGATCGGAACCGGACGCCGATCCAGCGGATCAAGTACAAGGGTGGCTGGACCTACTACTGCGAAACCCAGGTCTGATCCGCTGACCGGACACCCTGTGACCCTCCCTGATGGGGAGGGGAGGGCCGCGCGACTACGCGGCCCAACGCGCGCCTAGGGTGGCGCCATGGCGAATGACACGGGTGTGATTCCCGTCGGAAAGGGACGTGTTCGATCATCCCTAACGATCCCGATCGGCGGCAGCGCGTGTTCCTGAAGCGTTTGACCATCAAGGGATTCAAGTCGTTCGCCGACTCGGCCGCCCTCGAGATGGAGCCCGGGGTGACCGTCGTGGTCGGCCCCAACGGGAGCGGCAAGTCCAACGTGGTGGATGCCATCGCGTGGGTGCTGGGTGCCCAGGCGCCGAGCGCCGTGCGGTCCCAGAAGATGGACGACGTGATCTTCGCCGGCACCTCGACGCGGGCCGCCCTCGGGCGGGCCGAGGTCTCGCTGACTATCGACAACTCGTCTGGTCAACTTCCGGTGGAGTTCAACGAGATCACGATCACCCGCACGCTGTTCCGCAGTGGTGACAGCGAGTACTCGATGAACGGAGCGCCGTGCCGGCTGCTCGACATTCAGGAACTGCTGTCCGACGTCGGCGTGGGCCGCCAGCAGCACGTCATCATCTCCCAGGGCCAGATCGACGCCGTGCTCAACGCCCGCCCCGAGGACCGGCGCAGCATCATCGAGGACGCCGCTGGAATCCTGAAGTACCGGCGCCGCAAGGAGAAGGCCCAGCGTCGGCTGCGATCCACCGAAGCCAACCTGGACCGACTGTCGGACCTGCTCCGCGAGGTCCGACGCCAATTGCGGCCCCTCGAACGACAAGCCGATGCGGCCCGCCGACATGGCGACCTACTCGACGAACTCATGGCCCTACGCCTCCATCGAGCAGGGCGCGAGCTAACCAGCCTCCGTACCCGGGCACGTGACGAGGCCGAGAACCGCTCTACGTTGGCCGCCGCCGAGTCCAAACACACCACCTCGTTGGCCCGCTTCGATGCTGAGGTGGTGGCCGCCGAGGCCGAACTGGCGGTTCGCGGTGGCGACGATCTCGGCGATCGTCTGGTTCGATTCGAGGCGTTGCGTGAGCGGGGCCGGGGCATCCGGGGGGTACTGGTCGAACGGCTCCGCGGACTGGAACGGGACCGCTCGGCGCTGATTTCCCAGCAGGTCGTGGTGGGTCTCGAAGCCGAACTGGACCGCTCGGAGGCCGAAATGGGCCGTCTCGACGCCGAAGCCGAGGAGCTAGCGCCCGAAGCGGAGCGCCTGGCCTTGGCCGAGACCGAGCTGGTCGCCGACCGGGCCGCCTTTGAGATGGACTGGTCTGAGGGGATTCCGGCGCTCGGTGGACATGCGGCCGAGGCTCGAGGCGAGCTGGGGGTCCTACGGGCCTCGGTGGATCAGGCGAGGACCGAACGGAATCGGCTGGCCGACCGACTGGCGGCGCTCGACGAAGCGTCGACACGACTCGACGGTGAGGCCGACCGCCTGCGGGCCGATCTGTCGGTGGGCGAGACCGCAGAGGAGCCGCTGGTCGCCGAGGCGACCGCTGCGGAGGCCCGGTCACATCAGGCAGCGGTGCGGCGGAACGCCGCGTGGGAACGGGTGGTGGCCGCCGAGGCCGAGGTACGTACCGCATCAGCGAGCGTGGATGCCCTGGCCCTGGCCCTCGACGAGGCCCGATCGCGAGCCGGTGCCGAACACCTGGCGGGAATCGACGGGGTGCTGGGCACCCTGCTGGACCTGGTCGAGGTCGACGAGGGATTCGAGGCGGCCTTCGAGGCGGCGGCCGGCTCGGCGCTGGATGCGGTGGTGGTTCGCGGCCCCGATCACGCTCGGGAGGCGTTGACTGCGCTGGAGGAGGGCCGCCTGTCGGCTGCCGTGCTGGCCCTAGGGGCCGGTGCCACCGGGCGGTCAGCCCCGATGGTCGGCTCACCGGTTCGCCCCCACGTCCGGGCTCGACTGGACGTTGCCGACGCAGCCACCGGTGTCGATGGGCTACTTGATCGACTGCTGGGTCACGCGGCGTTGGTTGACGCACCGTTGACCGAGGTCGTGGACCTGGCGTTGCGCCACCCTGAAGCCGTGCTGGTGACCGCCTCGGGCGACCGGTTCGGCCCGTCGGGCTGGCGGGTCGGAGGCGATGGTCGGGGTGCCACCGGCGCCGCACTCGCCGAGGCCGAGTCCCGGTTGGCCGCGGCCGGATCAGAACAGGTGGACGCGTCAGCGGCTTTCGACGTTGCCGAGCAGGACACCACATTGGCTGAGGACGAGGTTGCCCGTTACAACCGGTCCCTCGATGAGCACGACGGTCGATTCACCGCTGCGGCCGAAGCATTGCAGCGGCTCCAAGTGGAACGGCGGGACCTAGCCACCGAGTCCGAGGGACTGCGGTCCCGCGTTGGTGAACTGGACCAGCGTCTGGCCGACGATGGCCGCCGTGTGGCTGAGTTGGATGACCGCCTACCCGCCCTGGAGGCCGACGAGGTGGCCTCGGTGGAGGCCGGCCGGCGGATGAACGCCGCCCGGGCATCGCTTGAGGAGCGATCGGCCACCATTGGCGCATCGCGGACCGGGCACGACGTCCGGGTCGCAGAGGTGATGGGTCGACGCACCGTGGTGGGAGCCCGGGTCGTGGAGCTGCGGGCCCGCCTCGAACAGCTCTCCGATGAGCGGGCTGCCGCCGCGGCCCAGAGGGACGACTTGGTCGGCCGTGAATCGGCCACCCGTCAACTGGTCGAGGCCGTTGACGTCCGAATGGCCCTGGTCGATGCCCGGCTCCAGGTGCTCCGGGAGCGTCGTCGCCAGCAGTCCGAGCGGGTCCGGGCCGTGGCCGCCCGACTGGACGGTCTCCGTCGAGAGCGAACCGAGGCCGAGACCGCTCTCCGAGAGACCAGGGATCGTCAGTCCCGGCTCGAGATCGAGCGGGCCGAGACCCGGATGCGGATCGAGAACGTTACGGCCACCATTCGTGTCGAGTTCGATCGGGAGCCCGAGGCGGCCATCGAGGCACCCTGCCCGGTGCTGCCCGACGGAATCTTGGCGGCGGCCCGGATCGCCGAGCTGGAGCGGGAACTCAAGCTCATGGGGCCCATCAATCCATTGGCCCTGACCGAGTTCGATTCCCTGAAGGAGCGACACGAGTTCCTCCAGGAGCAGCTGGACGACATCCGGTCCACCCGCAAGGAACTCCGCAAGGTCATCCGCTCGGTGGACGAGGAGATCGTCTCGGTGTTCGCCGCGGCCTTCGCGGAGGTGTCCGGCCATTTCACCGATCTATTCGAGTCGTTGTTCCCGGGCGGACAGGGTCGCCTTCGCCTCACCGATCCCGACGACCTCCTGGAGACCGGGCTGGAGGTCGAGGCACGACCGTCGGGCAAGAACGTCAAGAAGCTCTCGCTGCTGTCGGGCGGTGAGCGGTCGCTGACCGCGCTGGCCTTCCTGTTCGCCGTGTTCCGTAGTCGTCCGTCGCCCTTCTACGTGATGGACGAGGTCGAGGCGGCGCTCGACGACGTCAACCTTCACCGCTTTCTCGGTCTGGTCGACCAGTTCCGCGACGACGCGCAGCTGGTGATCGTGAGCCACCAGAAGCGCACAATGGAGGCCGCGGACTGCCTGTACGGGGTATCCATGGCTCCCGGTGGCTCCTCGAAGGTGGTTAGCGAACGGGTCGAGGCGGCCCGCGTAGCCGAACGCCTCGGCGTCCTCACCAACGGCTGACCGACCAGCGGTGGCCTGCTTCCGGGCCCGGCGCCCAAGCGGGGCACCCGCGGCCCTTCACCGGTGGGTCTCGGAGTACCGTCGTTGACGTGCGCATCCTCGTAGTCGATGACGAGGCCGACCTGCTCGACGCCCTGTCCCGTGGTCTCCGCCGCGAGGGCTACGCGGTGGACACGGCCGACAACGGTGAGGAGGCCCTGGCCAAGGCCTCGTGGACGCCGTACGACCTGATCTGCCTGGACCTGACCATGCCTGGCATTGATGGGCTCGAGGTCTGCGAACGCCTGAGGGCCGATCCGCCCGACGAGGTGGTGCCTCGGATACTGATGCTGACCGCCCGCGACACTTTGGAGGACCGCATCCGTGGTCTCGACGTGGGAGCCGACGACTACCTGGTCAAGCCCTTCGCCTTCGACGAGCTCTCGGCGCGCATCCGGTCGCTGCTTCGGCGCGATCCCGGTCGATCGGGTGCCGTGCTGGAGGTGGGGGACGTGGTCGTCGACACGGCCCGCCATCACGCCCGTCGTGGTGACCGGGACTTGGCGCTCACGGCCAAGGAGTTCGCTGTGCTGCGGTATTTCATGACCCGTCCGGGTGAGGTCATCTCCCAGGAGCAGTTGCTGGACCATGTGTGGGACGAACACGCAGACCCGTTCACCAACACGGTGCGGGTCACCGTCGGCACTTTGCGTCGCAAGTTGACCATGGGCGACGAGGATCCAGCACTCGAGACGGTGGTCGGATCCGGCTACCGGCTTTTCGATCCGGGAGTCATGGACGGGACCGGCGGGTGAAGGCGTCCGTGGTCGGGATGGCCGACCGGATGCCTGACCGGTTCGGCAGCCTTCGGACCCGTCTGGCCCTGCTGTACTCGATCGTCCTGTTTGTTCTGGCCGCCGTGATGATCGGGGCCATCTACCTGGGCTTGTCTCGGGCGTTGTCCGACGAACCCATGTCGCGTCTGGCCCGTTTCGAGCAGCTGGCTGACGGCGCCGCTGAAGGTGCCGCTGCCGGCACGACGGACGGGGCCGCCGAGAAGCCCGCTTCGCTGGTCCCCGACGACCGACCGGTCCGGCCGTGGCTGGTGATCTTCGAGGAGGAGGTCAACCGGCGGGCCCTCGAACGGCTGCGGGCCTACTCGTTCACCGCGCTGGCTGGTCTGTTCCTCGGGAGCTTGGTGGTCGGGTGGTACGTGGCCGGCCTGGTGCTCCGTCCTATCGGCCGGATCTCGGCGGTGGCCCGTGAGATCACCGCCACCGACTTGTCGCGTCGCATCGACCTGGGTGGACCGTCGGACGAACTCCGTGACCTGGCCGACACGTTCGACGAGATGCTGGGCCGGCTCGACGAGTCCTTCGAGGGTCAGCGTCGGTTCGTTGCCGAGGCCTCCCACGAGCTCCGGAACCCGTTGGCCGTGCTGCGGACCAACCTCGATGTCGTCATGGCCGATCCGGATGCCTCTCCCGAGGACTTCCGGGCAGCCGGGTTGGTTGCCCTGCGGGCCGCTGAACGGATGTCGGTCTTGGTCGACGACCTCCTGTTGTATGCCCACCACGAGCGACCCGATGCCACCCGTGAACCGCTGGACCTAGCAGTGGTGGTGGGCGAGACGGTTGAGGACTTCGGGGCAGCGGCCGGGCGGGCGGACGTAGTGCTGGAGCTCGGGCAACGATCGGGCCTCGATGTGTTGGCCGACGCTGCCGCCCTTCGACGGGCGGTGGCCAACCTGTTGAGCAACGCCATCCGGGTGTCGGACGGTGGCGGGGCGGTTCGGGTGGCCACCGGCGGCGATGACGACATGGTGTGGGTCTCGGTGGTCGACGACGGGCCCGGAATCGCCGTCGAGCACCTCGAACACGTCTTCCAGCGATTCTGGCGGGGCGACCGGGCATCAGCTCGGGAGGTGGGACGGTCAGGGCTGGGTCTGGCCATCGTCCGACAGATCGCCGAGGGTCACGGGGGGCGGGCCACCGTCCGGTCCGTCCCGGGCGAAGGTGCGACCTTCACCGTGTGGCTACCCCGGTACGTGGACCGGGTCGTGTCCCGTCGGGACCGCATCTGAGGCGAGACCGTCTGCGCGGTCGCCGGAGCGGTCATGGGCGCGGTGCGTCGGTAACGCGGCCTGTTCCGTCTACCTTCTCCTCCATGCCTGAAGAATCGAGCCCCGAGGAACAGCCGATTCCACGGTCCGTTGATCGACGGAGTATCGAGGTTGGCAGCCGGGCCGGTTCGGTAACGCCGTCCCGTCCCGACGAGCCGTCTTTTCCGGGACTACTCCCGGCGCCCGTGCCACCGATCGAGACGCCGCTGCGACTCACCGGCCGGGTATTGGCCGGCGTGTTCGCCATCGCCGTGCTGGTGGCCGCCCTGGTGGCCGGTGCGGTTGCCGGCTGGATGCTCCGGGGCGACGATGACGACCTGGCGTTCTCGGCCGACGTGGTGGCCGACCTGGTCGAGCGGGTGCGTGTCGGCGAGTCGTCGGGCCTGACCGCTGACGAGGTCCGGGAGATCCTCGCCCGTGAGTCTGATGGGGTCGAGTCGTCGGGCCTGACCGCTGACGAGGTCCGGGAGATCCTCGCCCGTGAGTTCGATGGGGTCGAGTCCTCTGACGCCCTCTCCACAGCTGACGTGGAGGCCATCGTGGCCGACCGCTTGGCCGATCGTGGGGTCGACACCGAGGGGCTGAGTTCCGCCGAGGTGTCCTCCATCGTGTCGACGGTGGTCGACGAGGCAGCCGGCCTCGACCAGAGCGAGGTGGAGGCCGTGGTCGGTCGCCTCGTGGAAGAGTCGGCGGGCCTGACGGCAATAGAGGTCGAGGCACTGGTGGCCCGACTCTTCGCGGAGGCACCCGTCGACGATTCGGGCGAGGAACCGGTGGTGGCGGTGGCCAATGCCCTGCGGGACACTGTTGTGCTCGTCACGGCGATCGACAAGGGTCACGGCTCGGGCATCGTGTTCGACGAGTCGCGGATCGTCACCAACGCCCATGTGGTGGACGGCGCCGACGAGATTCTCGTGACGCTTCCCAACGGCCGGGAGATCGCCGCCACGGTGGTCGGCGTCGACGTGCGACGCGACGTCGCCGTGCTCGAGTTGGTCGAGTCGGCAGATGGCCTGGTGCCCGCCGTCTTCGCCTTCAGCGAGGACCTGGAGGTCGGACAGTTGGCGGTGGCCGTCGGCAGCCCGTTCGACCTGGATCGGACGGTGACCTCGGGCATCGTGAGTGCCCTCGGTCGGGTTATCGATTCCTACGGCTGCGAGTCTGGGTCGGGCGCCGACTGTGCCGGCGTGGCCATGATCCAGACCGACGCCCCGATCAATCCGGGCAACTCGGGTGGCCCGCTAGCTGACCGTGACGGCCGGATCATCGGGATGAACACTTCGATCCAAATCGGCGGAGCCTTCACCGGAGGGAACATCGGGTTGGGGTTCGCCCTGCCCAGTGACACCGTGGTCCTGGTAGCCCGCCGCCTGATCACCGGCGAGCCGGTTGGCACCGCGTGGTTGGGGATTCGAGGCGAATCCCCGATCGACGGCAACTTTGGGGCGGTCATCGTGGAGGTCATCGAGGGATCTCCGGCCAGTGATGCGGGCTTGCTGGAGGGCGACCGGATCTTCCGCTCCGATGGTCAGATCATCCGGGACATGCCGGCGTTGCGGGCCGACATCCAGATTCGCCTGCCGGGAACGTCGGTCGACCTGGAGGTGGACCGAGACGGAGCGATCCTCCTGATCGAGGTCGATCTGGGTGCCCTCGACGACCAGTTCACCGAACCGTCTACCGGCGATGACGGCGAGGACGCGGACGACTGATCCAACGTTCTGCCCGACTCCGGCACAGGTTCGGATCGGAACCCCACCGGTAGCCTCTCGGGCCATGGGTCTCCGCTCCCGCCTCGGTCGTGCCCGCGACGCATGGTCCTCGCACCTCGCCACGGTCCGTGCATCCGAGGTGGTCGACGAGCACATCTGGCAGGAACTGGGTGACGCCCTCATCCTGGCCGACGTCGGCGTGGCGACAGCTGACGAGTTGCTGGACGAGGTCCGCCAGCGGGTCGGGCGTGAAGGCGTGGACGACGTCGACGGGGTGCTGGAAATCCTCAAGTCGGTCCTCGTGGATCGTTTGGGTGGCGCCGATCGCTCGCTGGCCCTTGGAGGAAGTCCCTCGGTGTGGCTGTTCGTCGGTGTGAACGGGGTGGGCAAGACGACCACCATCGGGAAGTTGGGTGGCCGCGAGGCTGCCGCTGGCCGCCACTTGGTGTTCGCGGCTGGCGATACCTTCCGGGCCGCCGCGGCCGACCAGTTGGCCATGTGGGCCGATCGCGCCGGAGCGCCGGTAGTGCGGGGAGCGGAGGGCGCCGACCCCAGCTCTGTGATCTTCGACGCCGTTGAACACGCGGCGGCCCGAGGTGCCGACCTCGTCCTGGCCGACACGGCCGGTCGTGTCCACACGAAGTCCAACCTCATGGACGAGCTGGCCAAGGTGCGGCGGGTGGCTGAGAAGGGCTCAGGCACGGTGACCGAGACGCTGCTGGTCATCGATGCCACCACTGGGCAGAACGGACTGATCCAGGCCCGGCAGTTCGCTGAGGTGGCTGCCGTGACCGGCATCGTGCTGACCAAGTTGGACGGCTCGGCCCGGGGAGGCATCGTGGTCGCCGTGCAGGAGGACCTGGGTATTCCGGTGAAGCTGGTCGGGGTGGGTGAGGGCGCCGACGACCTCGTCGAGTTCGACCCGGTGGACTTCGTGGACGCGCTGTTCGCCGTCGACATGACGGCCTGAGGAGAAGTCGACCGTGTTCGAGAGCCTGAGTAGTCGATTCGAGGGGGTCCTCAAGCGGATCCGGGGCAAAGGTCGGCTCGGTCCCGAGGACGTCGAAGAGTTCCTCGGCGAGCTTCGGTTAGCCCTGTTGGAGGCCGACGTCCACCTGTCGGTGGTCCACACCTTCCAGGACCGGATCCGCGAGCGGGCCGTCGGCGTCGAAGTCAGCGGAGCCCTGAATCCCGGCCAGCAGGTTGTCAAGATCGTGCTCGAGGAGCTCACCGAGGTGCTCGGAGGTGAGACCCATCGGCTGACCTACGCATCCAAGCCTCCGACGGTGGTGCTGCTCGCCGGTCTCCAGGGATCAGGCAAGACGACCACGGCAGCGAAGTTGGCCCGCTGGTTCAAGGCCCAGGGGCGAAACCCGATGCTGATCGGGGCTGATCTTCAGCGCCCGGCGGCCGTCGAGCAGTTGCGGACGTTGGCTGCCCGCATCGACGTACCGGTGTTCAGCGAGGCCACCGACCCGGTCTCCGTGGCTCGTGCCGGTCTGGCTGATGCCCGCAGTCTGGGACGTGACGTCGTCATCTGCGACACGGCTGGCCGTCTGGCCATTGACGATGACCTGATGGCCGAGGTGGCCGAAGTGGCGGCGGTCCTCGACCCGGACCACACCCTCCTGGTTATCGACGCCATGATCGGCCAGGACGCCGTCAACACCGCTGAGGCCTTCCACGCCCGGCTCTCACTGGACGCTGTTGTGCTCACCAAGTTGGACGGCGACGCCCGGGGCGGTGCAGCGCTGAGCGTCAAGGAGGTGGTGGGTCGCCCCATCGCCTTCGCGTCGACCGGGGAGGCCTTGGAGGACTTCGACCTGTTCCACCCGGACCGTCTGGCTAGCCGGATCCTGGGTATGGGCGACGTCGAGACGCTCATCGAGAAGGCCGAGGAATCCTTCGAACAGGCCGAGGCCGAGGCCGCCGCGGCCCGCCTCATGGACGGGACCTTCACCCTCGACGACTTCCTCGAGCAGCTCAAGGCCCTTCGGAAGATGGGGCCGCTCAGCAACATCATGGGGATGGTCCCCGGGATGGCCCAGCAGATGAAGGGCGTGGACGCCGAGGTGGATGAACGCCGAATCGACCGGATCGAGGGGATCATCCACTCGATGACTCCCGGTGAGCGGGCCGCCCCGGACGTCATCGACGGTTCCCGTCGGGCCCGGATCGCTGCGGGCAGCGGCACCCAGCCCAACGAGATCAACCAGTTGGTCCGCCAGTTCCGCGAAATGCGAAAGATGATGAAACAGATGGGTGGCAAGGGTCGGCGCTCTGGCGGTGGGGCTTCTGGTGGTAAGGGCCGGGGCAAGGGTCGAAAGGGCGGAGGTGGCCGGACGACGGCACCTGGGCCGGCGCCGATCGACAAGAAGAAGAGCCTTTCGCTGCCCGGGCTGGGCGAGACGCCGGGCGGTGTCCCAGGTGGTCTCGGCCTCCCCGGTGAGGGTTCCCCGGGCAGGCCGTAGGGCCCTCGGGTCGGGCTTCTCTCGAGGGTGCCGCCGGGTTTCTCTGGAGGATGTCGGACGGCATGTCGGGTGTCACGGGGCTGATCCGGTCATGGAGGCTGGAAAACGACGTGGATCCCGGCAGACTGGACGACCGAATGGGCGCAACTCCACCGCGTCCACCGTCCCCCCGCCAGACCGTGCGGGGGCCGGATTGATCATCCTGACTGACAAGAAAGTGGTACCGACGTGGCCGTGAAGCTCCGCCTCATGCGGATGGGAAAGAAGAAGCAGCCGACCTACCGGGTGGTTGCCGCCGACTCGCGCAAGGCGCGAAACGGCCGCATCATCGAGGCAGTCGGTTTCTACGACCCCCGCCGTGACCCATCCGTGATCGAGATCGACAACGAGAAGGCGGTGGGCTGGTTGCGCAACGGCGCCCAGCCGACCGAGCGTGTCGAGAAGCTCTTGAAGATCACCGGAGCCTGGGACGAGTTCAAGGGCCAGGCCGCCGGCACCAGCGTGACTGCGGCGCCCGAGCCGAAGGCCGAGGCAGTGGCGGCCCCCGTCGAGGATGCGCCTGCTGAGGATGCGCCTGCTGAGGATGCACCTGCTGAGGAGGCTTCCGTCGAGGATGCGCCTGCTGAGGAGGCACCTGCTGAGGATGCACCTGCTGAGGAGGCTTCCGTCGAGGAGGCTTCCGTCGAGGAGGCTCCTGTTGAGGATGCACCTGCTGAGGAGGCCCCCGTCGAGGAGGCCCCCGTCGAAGAGGTGGCCGCTGAAGAGACCGTCGAGGAGGAATCGTGAGCGCTGAAGCCCCGACTGCTGAGGGTGTTCTCGAGTACCTGATCAAGACCATCGTCGAGCAGCCTGACGAGGTCCGCATCCAGGCTTCGGGCGACGAGCGGTGCACGTTCTCGGTGACCGTCGCCGACGGCGACATGGGTCGCGTCATCGGCCGTCGTGGCCGGGTGGCCAACGCCATCCGGACCATTGTCCGGGCTGCCGCGGTCAACGACGAGACCGAGATCGACGTCGACTTCGTCGACTGACCGTCCGATGGACGGTGGGCCGGATCCCGACGGGCCAGCCCTGCTCGAGGTTGGCCGGATCGACAAGCCCCATGGGGTGCGCGGGGAGGTCGTCGTCAGCCTGATAACCCACCGCACCGAGCGCCTCGCGCCCGGAGCCGAACTCCAGACCGACCGCGGTGCGATCACGGTGGAGTCGAGTCGACCCCACCAGCATCGGCACCTGGTCCGGTTTGACCGGATTCCCGACCGTGAGGCTGCCGACGCGTGGCGTGGGGTGGCGCTGAGTGCGCCGCCGATCGACGACCCGGACGACGACACGCTTTGGATCCACCAGTTGATGGGGTCCGTGGTGGTGGACCAGCACGGGGTCGAGCACGGTGTCGTGACGGGGGTCCTCGAAAACCCGGCTAGCGACCTACTCGAGTTGGACGATGGCCGACTGGTCCCGCTGGTCTTCCTGACGGCCTTCGAGCCGGGTGTTCGTATCGACGTGGACGTGCCCGTCGGCCTCCTCGATGGCGACGACGTTGATCCCGAGGTTGGCTCGGACGCTGATCCGGACCAGACGCCATGACGCTCCGTGTCGACGTCTTCACTCTCTTTCCGGGCCTCATCGGGGCCTATACAGGTGAGAGCATCCTGGGCCGGGCCTCCGACGCAGGCCACCTCGATGTCCGGGCACACGACTTGCGGATGGCTGCCACCGATGTCCATCGCACGGTCGACGACAGTCCGTTCGGCGGGGGAGCGGGCATGGTGATGATGCCTGAACCGGTCTTCGCCGCCGTCGAACTCGTCGAACCCCCGCGACCGCTGATCCTGCTCAGCCCGGCCGGTCGACGCTTCGACCAGTCGGTAGCCGTGGAACTCGCCGCCCTCGATGGCTTCTCGCTGCTCTGCGGCCGTTACGAGGGGGTAGACGAGAGGATCCGAACCGAGCTGTGTGACGACGAGCTCTCGCTCGGCGACTACGTGTTGGCCGGCGGCGAACTAGCTGCCCTGGCGGTCATCGAGGCCGTGGCGCGGCTTCGCCCCGGGGTGCTGGGAAACAGCGCTTCGCCGGAGGACGAGTCGTTCACCGACGGTCTTCTGGAGTACCCGCACTGGACCCGCCCGGCCGAGTTCCGGGGCTGGTCCGTTCCCGATGTGCTCCTGTCGGGCGATCACGCGAGGGTTGCCCGGTGGCGCCGGGCCGCAGCATTGGTCCGCACGATCGAGCGACGACCGGACCTGATCGAACAGCGTGGCGGCCTCACCGAGGCCGACCAGGACCTTCTCGACGAGTTCGGGACACCTCACCCGAATCATTGAGCCAGACGGCACAACGGGCGGTCGGTCGTCCCGGTGTCGTCCACCGTCGATGGCCGTATGCTTGCCGATCGGTCTCCTCCCGTTCCGGGACGGAACCACGAACGGCCCGATCTGTCTGACGGGCCACGAGCCTCTCGAGGACGAGCCATGCAGCCCACCGATCTCGTCGATCACCAGAACCTCCGGGACGACGTTCCCGACTTCAACGCCGGCGATGCCCTGAAGGTGCACGTCCGTGTTGTTGAGGGCAACCGGAAGCGGGTGCAGCTCTTCGAAGGCGTGGTCATCCGCCGTCAGGGCAGCGGGGTCCGTGAGACGTTCACCGTACGCAAGCTGAGCTTCGGCGTCGGCGTGGAACGGACCTTCCCGGTCCATTCACCGATCATCGACCGCATCGAGGTCGGGGCCCGCGGTGACGTCCGTCGGGCCAAGCTCTACTACCTCCGCGACCGCATCGGTAAGCGTGCCAAGGTCAAGGAGAAGCGGGAGTTCTGATCCCGCTGCGGCGTGCCCGCTGAGGGTCGCCGCCACATCCTGTTCTCTACGGTCGCTGCCATGGTGGCGATTCGACGGGTCGGCGTCTGGTCCAGCAGCCCCGGTGCCAATGGCGACGCATGTCAGGCACGTCCACAGGGACGATGACCACGTGTCCGAGTCCCGGCGGGATCTCCCGGTTGCAGCCCGGGCATAGGTAGGTCTTGGTGGCCTGGTAGGGATGGATGAAACGCTCTTCCAGTTCGCCCAAGATCTCGGGGTTGTCCATCTCAGGAGGTCGCCCAGCATGGGTGGCCGGTCGGTGGTTGGCAGGTCACAGGAAGAGCGTCCAGGCGATAAGGAGTACAGCCACGACGACGGCAGCGCCCACGTAGAGGACATCGCTGGGGCGCCGGTGGTGGGGGCGTCGCGGGTCAAATCCCATACCGTCAGTATCGTCGACGTTCGATGCGACCCCACCGCGCTCTGCTCCTGTTATTGGCCGTTCTCGGGGCGTCCTGTGCCAGCCCCCCACAGGTTCCCGGGGCAGACGACGGGTCGGCAGATCCCGCTCTGGTAAGGGGTCGGGAGATCTGGGGGAAGGCGTGCGCGTCCTGCCACGGTTCCGACGGCTCCGGGGGAAGGGGGCCGTCGCTGGTCTCGGTGGAGATTCGGTACCCAGTGTTGGCCGACCAGGTCAAAGTGGTGACCGATGGACAGGGTTCCATGCCAGGTTTCAGCGGCCGGTACGACCCCGAAGAACTCGAGGCGGTGGTCCGCTACACGCGCGAGGTGCTCTGATCACACCTGGAAGACAGCGTTCGGTTGGACGCGACTAAGGCCCTATGCGAAGGTTGTTTACACGGGCCAGAACAAAATAAAGGATCCTCGCGCGGTAATCCCGAACGAGGATGAGGGGGGAGCAACTATGCGATCAGTAGGACGACGGACAATCCGAGTGGTCCTCCTTGCAATTCTGGTGACGGTCATGATCCCGACCACTGTTGCAGCTCAAGATTTCCAACCTGCTCCTGGCCCTGCTCCTGGCCCTGCTCCTGGCCCTGCTCCTGGCCCTGCTCCTGGCCCTGCTCCTGGCCCTGCTCCTGCTCCTGCTCCTGCTCCTGCTTCTGAGGTTGCTCCTGCTCCTGCTCCTGCTCCTGCGCCGGCTGGTGACGTGGGTGGTGGTGCCGGCGGTGGTGCTGGTGGTGCTGGCGACATGGGTGCCGGTGGTGGTGGCGGTGACA
>Ga0206683_10000929_pt1 | contig 20561 bp, 15 predicted proteins | sample M280m12015metaG_FD_155483 | JGI IMG/M metagenome (GOLD analysis project Ga0206683, IMG submission 155483) | Ammonia-oxidizing marine archaeal communities from Monterey Bay, California, United States - M2 80m 12015 | ecosystem: Environmental > Aquatic > Marine > Intertidal zone | place: USA...
TTAAAAACAAGCTGTTTGGATCCTGCACCACTTGCATAGCTAGCAATCCCATCTGAAATACCAGTTTCTAATATTAATTGTGGATTTCCTGTAACTGTGATATTTTGATTAAAAAAAACATTAATTGGTATCGTATCATTTACACCATATGAGCCATTAGATTTATTTGAGGTTACTTGAACAACGCTCGGTGTAATTCCATCAATCACCAAGTCCTTATTAGCACCTAAAGAGTAAGTTGCAGCTGGTAAAGCTAATGTTAAGGATGCTGCATTCCCTACAGCATCCTTAACTGTTCCACCATTTAAAGCGAGCGATGTACTCGCTTTGTAATCAAGATCACTAGTGGTATCTCCGGCTGCTACCGTATAGTTAAATACCAAAGTATTACTTCCCGAACCAGAGGAATAGTTAACCAGCATATCTGTAGAACCGGTTTCTAGGGATATCTGAGGAGTTCCCGTTACAAAAACCTCCTCATTAAAGATTGTAGTGATTTGCACTACATTGCCAATACCATAGGTTCCATTTGCAGTGATTGAAGATACAGATGTGACCGTTGGAAACGTATTGTCATTTAAATTAATAGAATTATTCTTCTGCGAAGTGCTCGCCTCATTATTATCAGAATCATAAATTGAGTCATCTTTGGGGTTTACGACCAGAAGCTCATAGCCATTAGGATTACCAGAAATATTAATACCTAGTGTATAAACATTTCCACTTGAAGAAATACTGGTTGGCGTAGTGCTAGAAAGAGATGCAACACCCCCAGTCATAGAAAAAGAAAAGTCACTAACTTCTAACGCTCCACTACCACCTGTTGCCTTATATACCGCTTCTGAAAATGTCAAAGCTACAGTACTATTATCAGAAGCCAATGAGATAGATAAAACTACAGGGACTATCACATCATATAAATCTGCAATATTATTGCTTTGTGAAGTACTAGCTCCATTACCTGAAGCATCATAGATTGAGTTACTTACGGGAGCAACTACAAGCTCTTCCTTGCCATTTACTGTTCCAGATAAACTAATACCTAAGGTATAGACATCATCATCAATAGAAATACTTGAAGGTGTCGTACTTGAAAGACTGGCTGTGCCTCCAGATATTGAAAAAATAAAATCACTAACTTCAAGAGCACCACTTCCGCTATTAGTATTAAATACAGGTTCTGACATGGTTACGGCTATCGTACTATTATCAGCTGCTAAAAAAGTGGAGTTTATTAAAGGTAAAAGTTGATCCTTTAGGTTTTTAACACCTGTACTTTGAGATGACAACATCACATTACCAACTTTATCATAAACACTAGAACCATCTACAGGTGAAATGGAAATTGTTTCAACACCACTTGGAGTGCCTACTATATTTAAAAAGACTCTAATAACTGACTCTCCACCAGACAATGCGCTCGCACTACCTTGAGCGGTATTATCATTCTTTTTCAAACTATTAATACTAACAGATGATGCGTTACCATTATTTTGTCTAAACGTCAAAGAAAGATCGTTATTAACAAGAGGTGAGCTTGAATTAATATCGCTATAGATCCCTTCACTTAATGTAATATCAATATAATTGTTACTTGCATCAATTGAAGCCGTTGAAATTCCTGGCGCAACTTTATCATTTAGTTTAGCGCTATTATTGCTCTGACTGGTTGTGGATTCATTCCCAACTACATCAAAAATTCCATCATCAACAGGATTAACAACTAAAGTTTCTGCTCCATCAGGAGTGCCGGAAATACTTAAACCCAATGTGTAAACATTGCTATTTTTAGATATACTGGTAGGTGTTGAACTAGAAAGCGTAGCCGTTCCACCACTAATAGAATAACTAAAGTCTGATGACTCCAAAGATCCACTTCCACTGTTGGTATTATATACAGCCTCAGACATTGTTACTGCTATAGTATTGTTATTTGAAGTAATAGAAACTGACAAAATTATTGAAGGAGTTTTATCGTTTAATGTTACAACATTATTACTTTGAGATGTACTTGCCTCATTACCCCCAGCATCATAGATAGCATTATCCAAGATGGAAACTGTTAACACCTCATTCCCATCAGCCGTCCCGTTAAGTGAAATACCTAAAGTGTAAACATTACCACTACTTGCCATTTCTGAAGGTTGAGAACTTGAGAGTGTTGCCGTTCCACCACTAATAGAAAAACTAAAGTCTGATGCTTCTAAAGATCCACTGCCACTGTTGCTATTGTATACAGCCTCAGACATGGTTAAATATATTGCGCTATTATCTGAAGCTAAGGAAACACCAGAAATCGTTGGCGGTGCTTTATCCTTTAAGTTCGCAGAGTTATTGCTTTGATTAGTTATAGACTCATTTCCTAAAGCATCATAAATACCATTATCAACTGGATTAACCGATAAAGTCTCTGCTCCTGTTGGCGTTCCAGAAATTCCTATACCTAAAGTATAAACGTTCCCACTTGAAGAAATACTGGTTGGCGTTGCACTGGAAAGACTAGCGGCACCTCCACTGATCGTAAAAGTAAAGTCTGATGCTTCTAATGCACCATTTCCTCCATTGGTATTGTAAACGGCTTCTGACATGGTTACCGCAATTGTACTGTTGTCAGATGCAATTGAAACACCTGTGATCGTTGACGGTGCTTTATCATTTAATGTTTTTGCACCTGTACTTTCACTAGAGCCCATAGCTTGGCCCGTGGTATTATAGATGCTTGAACCATTTACAGGTGTGATCGTGATAGTTTCAACGCCACTTGGCAAACTTGAAATACTTAAAAATACGCGTATCATAGTTTCTCCACCTGATAATGCAGTTGCACTACCTTCGGCAGTATTATCATTTTTCTTAATACTGCTAATTGTAGCAGCTGTTGCATTCCCACTATTCTGAGCAAAAGTAAGGCTAAAATCTGATGATTCTAATGCGCCACTACCTGCATTCGTATTGTAAACGGCTTCACTAATGGTCACATCTAAATAATTATTATCTGAAGATAATGATGAGGATGCAATAGTTGGCGTTGCCGCAGTGTAAGTTAAACTTCCATTCCAAATTCTAGGTGAAAAGCCATAACCATTCCCACTCCAACTACCTGTATTTGGTGCAATATCACTCGTCCCATAACCTTCATATATTTTTAGATCAGAGTTCTGAGCAGCCACATTACCCACTCCAGTGCCATTTGTATAATTTAGACTGGCAACACCCGATCCACCACCTGTATTAGCGAAGAACATTGTGTATGTTCCTTGTGCTAAAGTAAAATTAGTTGAAAACGTTTGTTTGTTTGTCCCCGAAATTGTGGCACTAGCAACTTGACTCCAACCTGTTCCCGGAGCATTTCCTATTGCTCCATCACGAACCCAAACTCCAGCACCACCGGTCGTACCAAAGTTACCAGCCATGTTTGAAACAGTTATTCCGCCAGATTTGAGTACATCTATCTGAAAATAGTTACCACTGTATCCATTATTATTATTAAAAGTAGTCTCTAACGTTTCTGAAAATTTGTTTTGATTAATGGCAGTCTTTGATCTATCTACAGCAGTCATCGTTTTATTACTTGATTCATTTAATTTTGAAATAGATCGATTTTTAAAAGCCTGAATCTCTACCTTTGATATTCTTTGGCCAGTATCATAATAACGCTCAACAGTTTGAGAAAAGAGCGATCCAATCGAAACCAATGAAAAAATCATTATTACAAAATGTTTCATTATCTTTAGTTTATTTTGCACTGATTTTTACTTTTCCATATCCTTTAATTTCTATGGGATTTGCATTCTTATCTAATAGAATACTATTAGTACTTACTTTCAATTGAGTTAACCCCGGAATTAATGATCTGAATGAAATTGATGCAATAATACCGGTACCTGAAACAGTTTGGCTAGCACTGCCAAGATATGTTACATATATGATAAGTTTATTCTCGCCATCTTCAATAATAAAGATTGGATCATTGTCACCTTGAAAAAAATCTCCATTTGACAAAGAATCAATAACAATACTTGAAGAAAAATACTCAATTTCTATTTGCGCTCCAGAAACACTATCTATTTCAAGAGCATAGATATCAATGTTAACCTTTTCACCGCTATTTATGTTAAGACTATCTGAAGAGAAAACAAGTGCAGGTGGAAAAATTCCTTTTGCTGCATTTGTTTCAAGATCTAATGGATTCTCAAACTCATCTTCAGGTATATCACATGATAACAAAAAAATAAATAACAATAAAAATAGTGATATCAACTGATTGCTTTGGTTTCTATTTAATAGTTTAAAATTCATATTAATCTAATTGTACACTGAAACTTAATTGTGGTTGTTTTAACAAATTATTATATGTCAAATTAACAGATTTTTGATTCTTTAATTGATTTGTGCCTTTAGGTTTTATTAATAGGGCATGTACAATATTTGCCATCCACAATCCCCCAAGAGCATATACCATAGCTGTCATTTGCTCATCTGCTTTAATCATTTCATTGCGACTTATTTGAGCTTTTATTCTTAATAAATCAATTTCTTCTGGATTTTTTGAATTAGAGTACTCATTTTTTAAAATGCGATAATTATCTAATGAAGATTTATATGTTTTATATTCATTTAATGCCAAGGCACCCAATATCGTTTCAGATGTTAACCAAATCCAACCCCATGTTCTTTGGCCTGAATAAAATTGGCCCAAACCTGGCACAAGTGAAGATCTTATTACTGTAGCATATCTATTGTAATTTTGAGTAATTAAAGCCTGAGCTATATCCTGTTCTTTTTGAATTTTTACTTCAGGTGGTTCTAGCCCCATTAATCTCCAAGCAGTTATTTCAATCGCATTGATAAAGCCATCAATAGTTCCTTTATAAACGACTTTTTTTGTTTCAATCGGAGATATTTTTGATTCTTTAAACTTTTTACGCACCACAACTTTTCCATCGACCAAACTTGTTACCACCAAAGGCTTCATAGCATTAGAGACTTGAAAAATATTTACTTCTAGACTGAATGAATCATTATTTTTTGTAATAATTCCACTCATTATTAAATCAACATTCAATGAAGCACCTGCTTTAGAAATACATTCCAAAGTTTTACATAAAGCTTGATTAATATTTTGCTCCAAAAGCGTTTGTTTAATCATTTTGCGATCAACAAGAGTGACTCTATTGGTTTTAGTTACTTCTGAATGAAAGATACCAGTTAATGACGATGATTCAATAGAATTAACTCCTATACCTTCAAAATCAAGAATTGCAATGGACTTTCCATTTATTTGAGCTACAAGAAATGATAAGCTTAGTAAGAATAGGTATAAAGTGCGATTAATCATTATCACTTAAAATTTTATTAAAGAATACATTATTAAAGTCATCAAATTGTTCTTTATTTGGTAAATGGCCAGAATTATTAATAACGAATAACTTAAGTTGTGGCATAATACTACTTAATTTGATTTTTACTTTATCCAGCGGTAAAACCTTGTCGCTATCACCCCAAATTGCATATTGTGGTAAAGAACTTAAGCCAATATGTTGATTGATGTAATCTAGAGAGTAATTATTCCTCGTAGTTGAAATAAGTGCTCTCGCAAAACCTTTATATTGTAAAAGTTTATCATATTTTGTATCCCAACCAATAAACTTTGATGGGTCCTTAAAATCTAAGAGTTGACCCTTTGAGATTGTGCTATAATTCTTATTGATGAATTCTTTTATATCCTTATCTGTCACCTGACTAGTATCAGGAATAAACTTTTTATTATGGAATCCTGCAGGAGAAACATACACTAACCTTTTAATAAGTTCTGGATAATCAAATGCAATTTTTGAAATTACCCTACCTCCATTTGAAAGACCTACCAGGTTAATTTTTTGAGTTACTCCTAATTTTTCAATTAACTCAACTACCTGATTAGCATACAACTCGTCATTATAAATAATATCTGGATTATCAGAATACCCCCTACCATATAAGTCTAATCTAATTACTCCATAGCCACGTTTAATTGACTCGAAATATGTTTCATCCCAAATGTATGATGGTACAGAAAAACCATGAATTAAAACAATAATTTCATCATCATCTATATTACTTAACTCATAATAAGTATAGCCATTTGATAGTTCTATAAAATGTCCAGTATCAATTGAATTTCGAAAAGTATCGTTCTTAATAATATATTCATACTTTTCTGCATCATTGGTGCAGAAATAAAAAAATAAAAAAATAAGATATATAAAAGGCTTCATAGTGTTCATAATCTAATCAATTTTAAACGATATAAATACTGGCTGATGATCTGAGATGGTATTTGATACAGCAGTTGAGGAAAAACCGGTTTCCATTGGAGTATCAATAACACCAACAATAGAATTTTTTATATATTTAAATAAAGGTTGAGTAATAATAATATGATCAAAATGTGCTGGACTATACGAACTTGTCCATCCTTGCCATGAATATTTATTGTTTGGACCAGCTAATATATCATGATCCATCATATAAAAATGTTTGGCTGAAGCATAGACAAGCGTATCTATAAAAGGACTTATTGCTGGGTTTGTGTAATTTTGCTCACCTACATTATTAAAGTCTCCTAGTATAATTACATTATCACCTGAGCGATTATTTACTATATAATCATTTAGTAATAAGCTAGCATGATGTCTTCTTGTCGTTTCATCTCCAGGATCATTAATGTCATACAGGCCATCGCCGCAACATTTATAATGAATATTGATTATATATAAGTCAATCGATTTAGAATTACTTGACCAAGTTAGATAATTTTCCATAGGTGGTCGACCCGCAAACTGATATTGTGCATTATTATTATAGTCTGAATCTCCATCATTTCTGCTTGAAGTATTTGCCCATAACTCATTTTTTGAATTAAACGTGACATTATTACTTTTATAAACTAGTGCAAATGCAGCTTCGTCACTTAAAATATAAGAGTATGCATCCATCTGGTCGACCATTTTCATTAAACTATAGATATCTAAAATTTCTTGGAATAAATAAATATCAGCATTCCATAACTCTAATAAACTTTGTACATAAGGAACCGAATACTTTTTGTCTTGAGGAAAACGTTTAATATTCCAAGTAACTATCTCTATTTGATTTTCTTGATCTAGATTTGTTGCATTTGAAAATTCAAAAGGTTCAACAATCTCAATGATTTCTTCCGATTTATTATCATTTTCAGAACAGCTGATAAAAAATATCAACGAGTAAGATAATAATATAGATAAATATTTTTTTATCATTTTTCCTATTAGTTTATAAAACTATTAATTAATTGTCGATAAAATTACATAATATTTTGAAATATTTTTGGTAATCTTATGTCAACTTATATTAAAGATTAATGAAAAAACAAATTACTTGGAAAAAAATTAAATCAGAAACGCAATCGGTCTGGGGCGGCGAGACCAAATCTTTTCCTGATGGAGCAACACAAACTCCTACCGTAAATAGCGTAGCCTATGCATATAAAGATCTCGATGAATGGGAAAAAGTATCTAAAGGTGACAAACCAGGGCATATTTATGGTAGAAATACAAACCCAACAGTAAGCGTTCTAGAGGAGAAAATACGAATACTAGAGGATGCTGAAGCGGCTACTAGCTTTTCTAGTGGGATGGCAGCAATTAGTAATATTTTATTTGCGAATCTCAAACCTGGAGATACCGTTGTTGCAGGCAAAGATACTTACGGTGGAACTAGCAAAATATTTTTAGAGTTCTTGCCTAGATTTGATATTAAAGTAGAGCTTTGTGATACCACTGATCACAAATTGATTGAACAAAAAATAAATGAGAATTGCCAATTACTTTATTTAGAGACACCAACAAACCCCACACTTAAAATACAAAATATAAAATGGTTATCTGACATTGCAAAAAAAGCTGGAGCATTAGTTGTTGTAGATAACACTTTGGCAACACCCATCAATCAAAGTCCATTAAGCTTAGGTGCCGATATAGTCATTCATAGTGCGACCAAATTTTTATGTGGACATTCAGATGCCCTAGGAGGTCTTGTTTGTGGTGATAAGGACAACATTCATCGAATATTTCATTTTAGAGAGATTAATGGGGCTTCTTTAGCACCTAATGCTGCATATCTTATATTACGTGGCATGAAAACCCTCGCTTTGAGAGTAGAAAAACATAATTCTAATGCTTTAAAGTTAGCTAATTGGTTATTAAATCACCCAAAAATTGATCAAGTGTACTATCCAGGACTAGAGACCAACTCCGGTTATAAGATTGCACAATCTCAAATGAAAGGTTTTGGAGGAGTACTTAGCTTTACCCTCAATGGAGAAGAAAACGTAATACCTAGTTTTATATCAAAATTAAGATTTGCGCATGCAGCCGCTCATTTAGGCTCAGTAGAGACTATTGTGGGTCCACCAAAGACTACCAGTCATGTTGAAAACACTTCTGAAGAGAGAGAACTACTAGGTATTCCTGAAAATATGTTACGCTGCTCAGTAGGTATAGAAAATATAGATGATATTATTGAAGATTTTAGGAAAACTTTAGAAAGCTTATAAGTCGTTACTTTAATTTTTTTTCACATCGTTAAGTATTAATCAATTTTATTTAATAATAACTGTTGTCATTGTAGATGCAATAGATCCAAAAACACCCAATGCGCCTTCAATTCCAACTGAATACCCTGCTGTAGTTTCACTACCTAAGAGGAAGTTGTTGTATTTGCTACCTTCTCCTTTTATAAAATATTGATAATAATTATCATCCATCGTGATTAAACCAATTTTAAAAGGAAACATAATATCTAAAGGAGCATCATCACAAATTTTAGCAACAACTGTGTAGCTACCATCTTGAATATCTACTACTCTATCTAAATTTGGATTACAATCAATAAATGAGTCCGATACTTCTCCATCTTTTTCACCACCTAATCTTCCTGTAAGAATGCCCTTGCCATTATTAAGTTTTTCCCAAACAATATCATAATCGCGTTTTATTGAAATTGTATCTTGAATAAGTGAATCAATTAGAACGGGGATTTCCGGCGATAATAATTCTCCTTTAACAGAAGGGTATCCTGGAACAGTAACATTCAGTGAGTATATAGTTCCAGGCTGAGGGGTAAATGTTCCAAGTGTATCAAGGTAATAATTTTTTTCACGTTCATAGGGTCGGCTAGAAACAAAATTGAAGGGTATAGAATTTCCATTTGATATAATAGAAACTTCAGCATTTTTAATTAAACCTGCCGGTTCATAATTTGAAAAAATATAAATATTACCATCGCTTTCAATTGTATCGTTATTGATAACAATTTCTGATTCTTCAGATAGTTCTAATGTTCTATATACTTTAACAAAACTGTCTATTTCAGGATCTAAAGATATTAATCCAAATACAATTAGTTCTGGATTGTAATCTGCCTCTATTTTTTCCCAATTATTATCTACTTCACATGCAGTTAAGAATATTATAAATACGGAAATGAATAATTTGATGTATTTACTAAAACTCAAATTGCACCCCTGTGAAAATCATAAATGGAAAGGTATTTATGGCAGCTCTTTCAACAACACCTCTATTCCCTACGCTTTGATCTGTGTTTGTACGATAAGTGTAGGATAATGCATTTTTATGATTGGTTATATTTATAATTTGAAAATATGAATCATATTTCCATTTAAATAATCGCCTATTTTTTCTAGTAAGACCTAAATCAAACCTGAAATAGGGAGGATATCGATCACTGTTCTTTTCATCAACCAAGTATTTATTTGATAACTTCCATTCAAGATTTATTGCTTGGTCTTCATCTCTAGCTCCATTTAGTTCTTGATTCCAATCATATGACCTACCTTTAATTGGTGTATATGGATTACCACTTGATGCCGTTAACGAAGCACTCATCTCTAGATTGTCAGAGACCCATTTTGGCAATTCAATCGTCGAGACGATATTTAATGTATGAGTACGATCATGGTTTGGTGCATACCAACCATTAGGTGGTGTATAATTAAATGTTTTAGCATACGTATATCCTATCCACCCTTTAAATTTCCCAGAGGTTTTTTTAGCTAATAGTTCCAGACCATAAGCATAAGCATCCGTATCCCAGAATTCATTCATTGTTGTTGTTTGAACATCATCTTCGTTTTCAGTGTATACATCTTCCTGTTTAAGTGACAGTAAATTGTCAAAATCTTTATAATATGTTTCAACCCTAAACAGAATATCATCTGGTGAAAAATACTCAAACCCTAAAATCGTATGATCAGATACACTAGCAGGTTTATCTTCTGGTACCCCCAACCAAAGGTCAATTAAGCGGAAATTCTCATCTGGATCATTTGCTGTAATCAAAAATTGATGATAACGTCCCCAGTTTATTTTAAAAGACATATCACTAGAAAAATTATATTTCATTCCAATTCGAGGTTCAACGTATAACGTGTCATGGAGATTATAGTGGGCCAATCGCAGACCACCTTGTAATTTTAAATTATTTGTAACGCTCCATTTATCTTGAATATATGCAGCTAGTTCACGAGTCTTATTTCTCATGTCCAATGGTTTTTCAGTAAATGTAGTATCTAGTGTTGTTATTATAAATTTATTTACTAGCTCAAAATTGATATTTTTAATCTGAAATCCACTTGTAACAGTATGCTTATCATTCGCTTTCCATATAATCTCAGTTTCTAAAGTTCGATCTTTAATAATATCTTTATATACTACATCAAATGCTAAATTATTTTGAAAGGTTGAATCGTTATCTATGTAGGTTTCTTTGGTATCAAAATAAAAATCAAAATCGTAACGATAGCGACTACTAGATAAAAACGTTTTTGCAACTATACTTGGAGAAACTATCCATCGCCAAGTAAGGCCATTCGTATGATTACCCCATGGCCAATCAACTCCATATGTATTCTTGCTTGTCCCACCAATATTATTACTACTTTGATCAGAACTTGAAAAACGTAATATATCATCACCATAAAAGCGTGTATAGGTTAAGCGATGATTTTGATTTATATCTAAATTTGTTTTAAACTGATAATCATAAAAAAAATATGGAAATTGCCCCTTAGTTCCTGTAACAAGATTAATGAATTGATCGAAATAGGTTCTGCGTCCTGACAAAAGCCATGAACCTTTTATTCCTTTCCATTTAGGTAATGGACCTTCTATAAGAGCCTTACCCGTAACCAGTGAAATATTACCAGATCCTGTTATTTTTTCAGTATTTCCTTCACGATTTATTACATTTAAAATAGCGCCCATACGTCCGCCGTATCTAGCTGGAAAACCTCCTGCGTGAAAATCGGCTTCTTTTATTGCATCCGTATTAAAAGTTGAAAAAATTCCGCCCAAATGATAAGGATTGTAAATAGTGATTCCATCCAACATAATCAAGTTTTGGTCGGGTGTGCTTCCTCGAACATATAACGCACTTGAAAAATCACCACCAGATTGAACGCCAGGAAGCATTTGTAAGGTACGAAAGACGTCTGCCTCAATAAAACCAGGCACTGTGTTTATTTCTCTAAGATCTAGAGAAATCTGACTACTCTCTATTGATTGCTGAAATTTAATCCGCTCAGCTGATACATTCACTTCTTGACCTTCTAATGCAGAAACATTGAGTCGAAAATCAAGTCGTAGTTTTTCATCACTAGCTAAAGTTACTTTATTTGTTGTCATTTTGTAACCAATAATGGAAGCATTAACATTGTATTCACCAGGAAATAAATTCGAGATTACATAATATCCATCCTGGTTCGTTGCTGACCCTTTGTAAGAGTCTCCAATAACTACAAATACATTTACATAAGAGAGTGGTTCACCTGTTGCATTATCACGCACAAAGCCACTAATTGTCGATGTTTGTTGTGCATTTATAGCTAATATAAAGAATATTGAAAAAATATTTTTAAATAACTTCACCAAATTAATTTGGGAATAATAACTTAATAGTACTTGAGTCAGGTATACTTAATATTTTTTCAATATATTCCTTATAAAGTTTGTGTCCTAAAGGGAGTTGGGATGCAATTTCTAAAGAAGTACCAATAGTAAATTCTTCATTTCCAGATATTCCTTCCATCTTTTTACCAGCAATAATAAAATAATCCCATTCAGCTAAAATCAGCCAGTAAGCATATTCTTGTGTTAATATTTTATTATAGATTTCTTTATCATTTTTTATTTCGTCATAACTAGAAATATCATAGACTCCTTTTTCAATAGATTCATGCATTGCTTTATTCAACAATGAAGAAGTATTATTGTAATCCCATTCATTAGAATAGGCTAAATAGAATATTACGTTTGTTACTGTATGTAAAAGATGCTCTATTACTTCACCAATTTGCTCGACACCCTTCTCTTTAATTTCCCAAATATAATCGGTTGCATTGTCATCGAATGGGATTGGTGGTGTTCCAGGATCAAAATTAGGATCATTTTCAGCAAAAAGACCTACCCTTTGATATACATACTTACTTTTAGATGTTGAAAAATAATGCAAACGCATAGATTTATCAATTTTAGAACCATCTTCAAACATTGCTTCATACGCTTTACCAACATTTTTAAAAAATAGCTCACTAACTCCTTCTTTTGCAAATATTCTCAAACTTTTTGCATCTATAAACGAACTAAAATCACCTAAATCATTAGTATCGTTTTTTTCTTGAATATTTACTTTACTGCATGAAAAAACAATGAGTAAAAAGAATAATGAGATTATCTTTTTCATCTAAATAATTTTTATTCTGATATAGCTTGATTGAGCATTACAATTACTTTTTTTATTTGATCAATACCCCATTTACAACGCAAAATATAAATTTCTTGTATTTCAGATATTAATTGTAATTCAGCTAAATAATTATGCGACCTTATCAAAATTAGATTCTTTTTTTGAACCAACGGATGGTTTATACTTGGGCCAGTAACCAAGCGAGGTACAACTCGGGAATACGTTTCATCTAATAGCTCACCGTTATAATGAATTCTATAGTAATGATGGCTATATATTTTTCCAATCTCATTTGATAACTCATCATTTCCAAAATAAGTCAAACGACCACTCGCTACTGATACATCATAAGAGGATTGAGCACCAAAGAAAGTATTATCTCCATTTGATTCATCATTCAACTTCATATAGTTTTGATAATTAAAAGATGAATCGGGTCTTAACATTTCAATCATCAATTTAGATTTTTCATGTGCATTTTCTTGTTCGAGAGCTATCCTTTCTAAATATGGAAGATCTTTTTCAAGATCTTTTTTAATATTTATATAGTCACTTTTTAAGCGATTTTTTATTTGAGCATCTTCTCTCCATTCTTCAACACTAAATGAGAGACCAATTCCTAAGAATACAGCTAAAAATTCAATGCCACCTCTTGCAAAAGTATTTTTCATAATTAAGCTAGTTTAGAGTAAGACATGAATACAGATTTTGAGGAAAAATAAGCATTAGTTTATATTTATTTTAAGTAATTTTTTCAATTGCTGTGATTGTGAACTTTATATCTTTACCCTCAATTTCAAGCGTGAAATCATCATCGATTTCTTTGCCAATCATAGCTTGACCAAAAGGTGCATGATAGGTTACAATCATAGGATATAGATCCAACTCAAATTCAACAGGACCTAAGAGATAATAGTCTTCGACCTCATCTTTGCCTTCTTCTTTTATTGAAACTTTATTCCCAAATCCTACCTCATCCGTATCAATCTCATGACTCTCAATAAATCTAAATGGAGCTAAAGACTGCATTAATTGTTTCTTATATACTATTAGACTCTGTTCTTCCCTAGCAGCATGGTATTCCGCATTTTCCTTAAGATCTCCATGACTAGCTGCATCTCTAATTTTTAATGAAGTCTCTCTTTTTAATTTATCAATAGATTTCATTTCTTCTTCTAGCACACGGTATGTTTCTCGCAAGATCAAAGTTGCCATATTGACATTCCCTTAATTAATCAGATTAAATATGAATAATAACTTAAATTTATTTTATAATATTTTTGTACTGAATAATTATACAAAATCATCATTTTTTAGAAATTATTTATGTAAGAAAAAGCCCCTATAACTATAGGGGCTTTTCATTCGTTATATGTTTTCTGAGTTGAAGGGATTATAACCTTCAATAAATTATAATTAATCTACTATAACTCGCCTACTTTGAGAAAACTCATGGATTTTACCATTCTTAACAAAGTAATATTCAACTATTTCTCTTTTTGGCTGAGAATCAGTTGCGTCAACTGAAAACCATGCATTCACCCAATCTCCGCCTTTTGCAGGGTCAAGGTCTATTGAAAAAGCGCCATCCATTGACCAGTTTTGCGCACCAACGTTCTCTAACATACCTACTTTTACTTGTCCGATAAAGCCATCTAATGTCTCAAAAGACTCACCACCTTCAAAACTAGATTTTAGTGTATCAACAAAAAATGTTCTCATTTTATCGTAATCAACTCCCCAATACTTATCTAGTTCAATCACTAGATCTACGGAAGTTTGACTACCTATTTGAAAAGATGATCCTTCGATATCCTTAATAAATCCATTTGATTTTGAACTATTCTCACAACCTATCAAAAATAATAATATTGTTGATATACTTATTAATTTCTTCATTTACTGCTCCTTTGTTATGAGTATAATATACACTTGCGGATGATAAAAAATTTAATACCCTTTTCGCTTCGTTAATTTCCTCTTCCATCCTTAGTAATTTTATCTGTACTATAAGCTAAAATAATTCATATTTCCCTTTGTCAATCTGCTTTAGAAGATACTTAATCCGCTTTTCTACATTATTAATTTCTATTTTGTAATAAGACCCGAATACATACCTTTCTCTAGATCTAAGTACGAACCTATAGCCGAAACAGAACAATGTTCTCTTTTCATACGATTTTTCTTACGAATCTGATAGACAGCATCTATGCCTGTACAATGTGCCCCTAAAAAATATTTTATACCATGTTTTTTCATATGTTTAGCTGTCCAGGATATATCTTTATTATTTTTATTAAATAAATGAAACCCACCAACAGCTGCGTAAATGCTTGAACTTTCATTAAATAATTTTGAGGTATGCTCAAGGGTATTTACTATTCCCGCATGTCCGCACCCAGACACTAGCGCAAGCCCTTTTGGAGTATTTATAACTAATGATTGATCTTCAGGAATATTATCCTCTTCCTTTTTTCCATCAATTATCATTTCTCTATAGCCAGACCAATTCTTTTCATTATGAACCCTTGGAACAGTGCCCGTGGTCCAAACATTTGGGAAAATCTCTTCAGGTTTATCATGATAGATGAATTCAATTCCTAAATCTTCAAATTGTTTTTTATAAGTTTTAAAAGCATTACGATTTATACTATTTGACCATCTATCAATAAAGATTCCTTTTCCCACATGTACATATTTCATCGCATTCGGATTTGATACCATTAGCTCCTTACGAAGGCGCATTAAACCTCCAGTGTGATCTGTATGATTATGACTTAAAAAAACATGCTCAACCTTAGATAAGTCAATACCAAGACTGTCCGCATTTTCAAGTACAGTATTATCTCTAAAACCTGTATCAAATAAAATTTGATTACCATCAGATTCTACAATTGCAGCAAAACCCCATTCACCAATATAGTCGTAATCAGCAACCATTGTTGACAAAACAGTTATTTTTAGATTATTAACTTGACTAAAAACGATACTAATTGAAAATAGTATATGTAATAAATATTTCATTTTTTCCCTAATCGCATTAGTATGAATAACCAAATAAGATAAGGTAATACTATTGGAATTATTAATAGACCTAAGTCAATATATCCTAGAGTAGTAAAAATTAAACAAGATAAGACAATTATGCTTGTAACAATAAATAAGGTTTTATTGTATAATATTTTTTTCATTTTTTAATCCTTGGCGTTTGATTTATTCACACGATAACCCAATTAATATTCTTCAAAATAAAATTATTCTTTCCAATCAATTTTTTTCAATTGACCTCTTTCTTTTTTTTGCTTTTTTACCATCATTTCTACATCTTTTAATAACTCTTTTGCATCATAAATGATTCCATCCTTTATAGTATAGAGCACCCCTCCAACCAATTCTGCCTCAGCTGTTTGACTGTTTAAGCGTACGGCGCCGGTTCCATAAAGGACCTTGAGGTTTTCAACAGGATTCTCGCCAACAATCGCCAAATCCGCTAGTAGCCCCGGTCGAATAACACCAAATTTTATATCTTCTCCTTTCGGCTCAAAGATTGCTTCCGCACCATGCTTTGTGGCACCTCTAAAAACCTCAAGTGGGTGAAAACCTGCTTCTTGCAAAAGTTCCATTTCTTCCACAGTGGAAAATCCAAATAGGTTATAAGTGTATCCTGCATCTGAACTCACCGTTACTCTTCCACCTGCATTTTTATAATCATTTAAAAAAGACATCCATACACGGTAAAAGTTTTTCCAGGCGACTTCATCTGCCGTGGTCCAATCAAAATAATAAGCACCATGGTTATATCTGCTCGGTATATAATAATTCCAAAGTGACGGAAGTGTATATTTCTCATGCCATACAGCAGTTTGGGCGCGCATCACATCCCTAGTAGCAATATATGCCGTCATAGTTGGATCAATAATGAAATTATATTCTAGTAATTCTTTAATAAGAGCTTTCCATTCTGGTGACCCTCTTTCGTGAATTAAATTCCACTGTCTGGCCACTTGACCAAAACGATGCTGTTCATTATTATAATTCATATCGTAAGGCCAAGGTTGTACATCATTATTTTTATACAGTGCTTCAAAAAGGCCATAAAAGTGAGTCTGGTTTTTCAGGCCTAAGCGGGCGGCATCAATTAAATTCATTTCAGCAACCCCTTTCTGTTCAAGATGAGCTACGGAACCCATTTTATTGGCATTAGCCTCTTCTAAAAGCGCTTTCATAATTTTAGGTCTAGGTGATGTCAGCTTTAATCCATCAATTCCTTTTTTCTTTGCATACCTTACCCATTTCTTAGCCGTTTCAGGATCATTGATAGGTCCACCTTTCCAGTCTGCTCCATTTCCAGGCCGATCATAAACATAAATTCGTGGTGCAACAATTTCATTCTTTGCGCTTCTTTTCTTTTCATTAAGTGCCCATTCTGTTGGTCCAAGAGCAACCCCTCTTACAGTGGTGATACCATGAGCCATCCATAATTTATAAGTATACTCTGCATCAGGAGCTTTAAACTGGTTTCCAGTATGAATATGAAGGTCTACAAAACCAGGCAATATATACATCCCTGTAGCATTAATTTCATAATCTCCTTTTTTCGGCCTTTTTGATTCGTTAATGGGTATACCTGGATAGCCTACATCTTGTACCTTGACAATCTTATTATTTTCAATAACAATATCAATCGGACCCCGCGGTGGACCACCTGTACCATCGATTATGGTGCCACCTCGAATAACTAACCTTTTGTAAGGCCCCTTACCTTCGTCTTTCCTTCTATCTGGTGCTGCATTCGGTCCTTTAGAGCTTAGTCTATCTACTTCAAAAATTTCTTTTTTCTTCTGGTCGCTCAGTTCTTGTCCAGATGCTGATATAATAATCGACAGAAAAATCACTGCATATTTTCTCATATTAAAAAATGCTTTATTGATTTTATCATTTGTTGATTTATTCATCTTTTATTCCTCTATTATTTGAAAGTTTTTAATTAATAATAATTTTTTACCGTTAAATTTTTCTGCATTGTTTTGTTAACTGTTTGTAGCTGCAATCCATAAGTGCCTGGTTTAATGTACTTTTGATAACCTCTAAAATATGGAAGATCACTGTGTTGCTTTTCTAATATTAGATCCCATCTAAGTTGATTCAAACCCATACTCGCCATAAAATCTATTTCCCAAATCGTATGTTTTTTGTTTTGGTCTATAATTGAAATATTGATTATTTCTTTTTGAGGTGACCAGAAACTGATGGGCAATTTAGTAATCGTTGATTGATCCATATCTTTACTAGTGTCCATCTGTTTTGGATATTGGGCCTGAGGTATATCAAACAAATGATATCCATCTTTTTCACTAGTATTTAATTGAAAAGCTTGATGAATCGGGTTAAGACTTAAATAGTAGATACCCCTGCCATGCGTACCTACAACTAATTCATTTTCCCTTTTTTGTATAGCTAAATCGGCAACACTAACAGCCGGCATATTGTTACCCAACAGATTCCAGGACTTACCTCTATTTACTGATATGTATACACCCCTATAAGTTCCAGCGTATAAAATATTTTGATAAACAAGATCTTCTTGTATCACGTTAGCCGGATCATTAGGTAGATCTGCTGTGATAGAATTCCATGTCTTGCCATAGTTCTCTGATACAAATATATAATTATTTAAATCATCATAATTGATACCTGTCATTGTCAGATAAACTCGAGATTTCTTGAAGTTAGAAGGCTGAATACTGCGAATATATGCATTGGGCAATCCGTCAGAAAATTCTTTCCAGGATTTTCCACTATTTTTACTGTTCCAAAAAGCACCATGATCTGTACCCACATATAATAAACCGGGTTGTAGTTCAGATTCGGCTATAGCTCCTGCTGCCCATGATTTTTTTTCAGGATTTGACGATTCTGCAATATTGCCGCTGATTATTTGCCAACTATCACCACGATCACTGGATTTGATCACATGGTTTGCGCCATGGTATAATGTTTTTGAATCGTGGGGTGAAATAAAATAAGGAGATACAAAATTGTACCTTAAATTATTTTCTTTAGATACTTTTTTACGGCTGGGACCAATTGTAATCGATGTATCTGCCTCCATATCTTTTCGCAGTCCATCGCCATGCTGCCGACTGAAATAAACCGTATTGGGATCATCTGGATCGACTTGAGTTACGCAACCATCGCCTCCGCTCCAAGCATCAATCCATAGATATTTCCATGGATCTTTCCCCTGCGGATTCCATTCCTTCGCTGGACCATAAACTGTAGCATTATCCTGAACACCCCCGTAAATATTATAAGGTTTCTGATTATCTAAAGTGATATCATAGAATTCACCTGTAGGAATGTTATTAAGGTGCAGCCAGTTTGCTCCCTTATCATAGCTAACATATAACCCCCCGTCATTACCCAATGCTAAATGATTTGGGTTGAAAGGATTGATCCATAGTTCACAATGATCCAAATGAAGAGTTTGAGCTGAGCTAGGCTGCAGATGCTGGATATTTCCACCAACAGTACTAAATGTTTTTCCACCATCTTGGCTATGAGCCATGCGTACGCCCAGTGAGTAAATCTCCTCATCATTTGTAGGGCTTACATAAATATCTGCAAAATACCATCCAATGTTATTCCCAGGGAAAATACGCAGTGTATCATTATGTGATTTTTTCCATGTAAAACCTCCATTCAATGATTGATAAACCTCAGCAGAATTACCTTCAGTCTCATTCCTATTATCCATTAACGCATAAACTTTTTGTGCATTTTGGTAAGAAACAGCTAGGCCAATTCGTCCAATTTTTGGGTCATCTGGTAATCCAGTCTTCGATCTTTTCCAAGTTGATCCACCATCAGAACTATAATATATACCACTATTAGGGCCATAAACACTTTCCGCAATATTAGCATTATCATTGTTCTCCCACATCGAAGCATATACTATTTTAGGATTAGAGTGGGCAATTACTATATCATTGGCACGCGTATTTTCATTGATATACAAAACACGCTCCCAATCTTTACCACCATTGATGGTGCGATAAATTCCTTTGGAAGTGCTTTCAGACCAAAATTTTCCCATGGCAGCCACAAATACAATATCAGGATTATGTGGATGAACTACTATCTCACCAATATGCCATGTTTCCTCAAGGCCTAAATGTCTCCATGTCTCTCCCCCATCATCTGAACGGTATACACCTGTACCTGGCATTGTAAAATTTCTATTTTTACGTAGACTTTCACCTGTACCCAAATATAGAATTTCAGAATTGGAAGGAGCTATTGCAATATCGCCAATACCCAAAGTAGGCTGGTTTTCAAAAATGGCTCTCCAATTCAATCCATTATTTGTTGTCTTCCATAAATTTCCTGATCCAAAGGCAACATACATGGTTCCCGGTTGATTCGGGTCGCCCTGCAAGGCCTCAACGCGTGCGGAATTTGTGACCGGACCAGCGGAAATCCATTTTACCTGAAAAGGAGTGTTCTCTTTTGCTTTTTTATAATTTTCAAATGAAGAAAAGAGAGGATTTTCTGATTCTTGCGCAGTAAGAAAATTGCACAAGAATAACACTGCTAATGTCCAAAGATATTTCATATTCTCAATTAATAATAATTAACTAATAATAGCTTTTTATACATCATTTCTAAAGTTTAAAGAAGGTTACTGTCAATCTTATGTCATCTGTTAAATTAATCATCTATCGTTACAAAATCTCTTAATTCTTTAAGAAATTTATCAAAAGACGGCTGATGGTTAT
>Ga0206683_10000930_pt1 | contig 20551 bp, 16 predicted proteins | sample M280m12015metaG_FD_155483 | JGI IMG/M metagenome (GOLD analysis project Ga0206683, IMG submission 155483) | Ammonia-oxidizing marine archaeal communities from Monterey Bay, California, United States - M2 80m 12015 | ecosystem: Environmental > Aquatic > Marine > Intertidal zone | place: USA...
GTGAAAACGACTGTATCAGCTAACAATCCGTTTGCTATAAAAATAAACAATAAACTTGCGTTTATAATTAAATCATTTACTCTTCTTAATCTCACTATTTCCTCCTAATTATTCTAAAAGTAGTATGAAGATAATCTACGATGATAATAACTAAATATACAAAGTTGATAAATCATTATCTAGAAACAAAAAAACCTGCCAATGCGCAGGTTTCTTATCAATGAATCTGTCTTCAAATATATTACGACTTTTGTTTTTTAACTGTCTCTTCTAGAATTTCTTTCTCATAATTTTTAGTTATTTTATAAATTGTTCTAGTTTCATCATTATGATGTGTTCTCTTTTTTTGAATATCTTCTAATTCTAAATGTCTCGTACAATGTTTTGTAATTGACTTTTTATTTTTTAGATAAAAAATTTCTTTATAATCCGTATCACTATAATGATGCAATTTGAAATTAGTGCTTACTAAATGACCACCGCTGATCAAAAGTGTTATACTAAATAGAGTTTCTAAAATCATACTTAACATGTTTATATCTTAAGATTAATTTAATCTAAAAAGATCAAGTCCTAATGTCTAGTAATATCCTTATCTCGTTCTTAAAAATAGATTTAAGTTAATGGATTAACTGTCAGCAGCCGCCATTTCTACCGCCGACCAGACTCGCCAGATATTCTTATAGCAAATCTTTTGAATATCATCTTCTGAATAGCCCCGCTTCAACAAATGAAAAATGAGATTAGGATAAGAGGAAACATCTTTGAGTCCGTAAGGGAGAGAGTCTCCTACGCCATCGTAGTCTGAACCAATCCCCACATGATCAATGCCAGCCAATTCCACAACACGATCTATATGATCCACGACATCCGTAATATCGGCGTACATGGGATTTTCTTTATTCACTTTTTTCGCATAGGCGATAAATGTTTCATCGTCCTCCTCTAAACCATTTTCTTTGGCATATGTTTCGATTTTTTCACTGTTAACTTTGCCCTTATCCTGAGACACCTGTGTGACAAAAGATGAACCAAAGTTGATTTGAATAACACCCCCATTATCTTTAAGACGTTTGATCTCAGCATCGCCCATATTTCGTTCCCAGCCCGGCGTAAAATGACGGCAGGAAGAGTGGGATGCAATTACCGGCACTTCGGTCATATCCAGCACTTGGTTTATTACATCATCAGTCACATGGGAGATATCTACCATAATACCCACCCTGTTCATTTCTTTCACGACTTCTCGGCCAAAAGGACTCAAGCCGCCCCATGTGCCTGTGGTATCGTAAGACGAATCACAAATGAGATTATCCTTGGCATGGGTCAGGGTGACATAGCGGATGCCCCGTTTATGGAAATAAGCCACATTGCTCAGGTCATCTAAAATGGGGGCGCCATTTTCCATTCCCATTGGGAGGGCAATTTTGTCATCTCCAAAAATACGGTTCACATCAGCCACACTGTATGCCACTTCAAATTTATCGGGATGGTCATTCGCAATCCGATGGACCAAGTCAATCAGAGAATCCGCTTTTTCTTTTGCCCCACCGGTTTCCTGATATGAAGAAGGGACGTAGATAGACATGAAAGGCGCATCCAAGCCGCCCTCTTTCGCTCGGATATAATCAAAATCACCAGTTTCAGTGCGGATTGACAAATCTTCATAAGCGTCATTCAGCCGCCATGGGACATCAATATGGCCATCAGTTATGATGAATTTATGGGCCAGTTCATAAGCGCGTTTTTTTAGAGTTGCATCATTATTGCACCCAACAATAAAGCCGGCAACAATGTAAAGTAAAATATGTTTTTTTGTGTTCATGATTAATCCTTTTCAAATAGTGTTTGCCATCCTATCCATAAAAATATAAATAGACCCCAGAGAATTTCAAATAATTCAAATTCCATAATTGTAATGTAGATACCATAGAGTGCACAAGTAGTTGACCAAATAATCAATTTCCATCTTGGAATCATTTTTCGTTTTATGAAAAACTTTTTTAACCGCTCCATTTTAGTCTCTTTTATATTTATTATAATAAAAGTTTTGATAAATAATAATAATTGTGTTTACAATACAAAAATTAGTTTATTAATTTTTCTTAATGAAAAACATTCTAAAAGTTTTTTTAACATTTGGGTTATCATTTCTTTTATTATCCAGTGCACTTCATATTGATTCACATAATCATAATTTTACAGAAGGATATAGTTTTTGTGAAATTAATTGTGATAATGAAGAACATCATTTTTCTATTCATCAATGTGAACAATGTATTGTTAAACAAACTCAATCTATTAGAAAAGAATGTGATGAGTTTAAGTATCCAAATCATGAACAGTTTTATACTTCCTGGAATAATAATTTCAATAAAACTGTAATTTGCCACGCTTTATATAGCCGACCCCCTCCTCAAAATACATAAATAACTTTTAAAATAATCGCACTACTAGAATAGTAGTGAAAAATTTTATTAATTAAAATAATTGAGGAGTATAATTATGCAATTTCTATTTATACGTGCTATGAAAGCACATTTAATTTTTATATTGATTGGGATGTTTTTAATTACAACATCTTGTGAGGATGATGATCAAGAACATGATGAAGAACATACCGATGCAGATGGTTTCGTTCTTGAGGATGAAAATGGATCAGAAGTATATAGAGAATTTGAAGGAGCTATTGAAGGATCAGTTTCTTTAAGTGTTGGAGATACTCTTGAACTATCAGTTCATTTCCTAAATCATGACGGAAATGAGATTGAACATGAAGAAGATGAAGAGCATGAAGAAGAAGATGAATTAGTAGTCTCAGAAAATGATGTCAATATTGCAATTGTAGAAGTCGAAGAACATGAAGAAGGTGAAGAAGGTGAACATCATGAAATGGCAATTCATGTCATTGGAGTAAGCGCTGGTTCAACGAGTTTTAAACTGCAGCTAATGCATGATAACCATGCAGATTATACTTCAACAAATAGCGTTCCTATTGTCGTTAATTAACATAATAAAGTACTGTGCCATCTTGAGTCTTTTATGGGCTCAAGATGGCTACATTACCGGAATTGTAATATCTTATGAGGATAAGACTCCAATACATGGCGCTAATGTATTTTCAGAAAAAATTGGGGTAGGGACCGTATCAAATGTGGATGGAAGTTTTTCATTAAAAATTCTTTCGGAAGATACCCTTGACTTAGCCTTTTCAATGGTTGGATTCAAAAATTTACATAAAATTATAGCACCAAATAAATTAATGTATGATCTGGGAACTATAACAATGTTTAAAGACACATTGGTAATGGATAAGATCATTGTAGATGCCCATCATGAATTACATCCTAAAGGATTTACATCAAATATTGTTGTTGCAGGAGATAAATTCCATACCAAATTAAAATCATCTCTTGCTTTAACTATTGAGGAAGAAGCTGGGTTATCTACACGATCCCTTGGACAAGCAACTACCCAACCTGTATTAAGAGGATATTCCGGTGATAGATTTCTACTTACAGAAGATGGTATATCTATTGGTGATTTATCTAATACTTCCATTGATCATATTACAAGTTTAGATATGGCTTCTTTTAATACTGTAAGGATCATTCGGGGGCCGGAAGCGCTACTTTTTGGTTCAAATACAATTGGAGGAGTAATCAATGTATCTAGGCAAGCAAATATTAAAACTAGATTTGATCATGTACATGTAATGGCTGTTTCTGGCTTTGAATCATCCAACAGCAGTATTTTTGGGAATATCACATCCTATATACCAATAAAAAATCAACAGTTTAGATTTTCTTCACTATACCGAAAAACTGGTGATCAAAGTACACCTATTGGAACGTTGGATAATACTGCATTATCAAATTATGAAGTTACAGGCAGTTATTCTTTTTTCGGCAAAGATAATAGATCTACTATCACTTTGGAGCAAATCAACATGAATTATGGTATTCCAGGAAGTTACGAGGGTCACATTGATGGAGTTGATATAGATATGAAAAAGAATTCACAAAAGTTTAATTATCATAAAGATATATCTTTATTAGGTTTTCAGATTTTTGATATTGACCAACGCTATATAAGCTACAAACACACTGAATTTGAACAAGGTGCACTAAATCCATCTGTTGAAATGAATCAAGATATTTTAACGATTCAGTCCAGATTCCGTGGTTCCAATAGAACGATAGGTTCATTATTTAAATACCGTAACTTCCGAGCTGGTGGATTTTACTGGACACCAGATGCAAAAGAACTAAGCATGGCTATTTATGGATTATATGAAAAAGATCTTAGGTCCATAACTTTACAATTATCTTCAAGGTTTGAATATTTAAAAGTAATCCCTAATAAATCATCAACATATTTATCAAACTTTGATACTAATGAAATTGTTGATCGTAATTTTCCAATCTTTTCTACCGCTGCATCTCTATTAAAAAACTGGAATAGTTGGAAGTTATCATTTGGTCTTATGTACACTGAACGTTCACCAAGTATTGAAAATCTATATTCTGATGGACCACATTTAGGAACTTATGCATATGAAATAGGAGATCCTAAATTAGGCTTGGAAAAGACTATTGGAGTTGAAACATCATTAGAACAAAACACTACAAAAGGAAAAGTGAGGTTCACATCTTTCTACAATAAAAGCCCTAACTACCACCTTAGTACAAAAATGGGAGATGGCTATGAACCAGGTGCTGATTGGATTGAATGGGGTAGCGGATCAAGCGGTTGGCTGTATAAATATCAAATGGTTGGATTGAGATCAACGATATATGGTTTTGAATCAAATTTTAGTTATAAAATAAACAAATCAATTTATTTGCATGGAAATATTTCGGTTTCAAGAGGAGAAAATTTATCTAAAAATAACCCTTTATCATATATGCCTCCTGATAAAGCGTTATTGTCGACTGAGTTTGATCTGAAACCGTTTTCTGCTGAGTTAAAATTGAAAAAAGTTTCACTTCAATCTAGGTTAGGGGAATTTGAAACTAAAACAGATGGTTTCTTTTTGGTTGATTTACATACAAGCTATACAACCTATTCATCAAAAATAACGCATAAAATAATATTAAGTATAGATAATATTTTTAATGAAGTATATTATAATCACCTTTCAAGAACGAAGCTGATTATGCCTGAAATAGGACGCAATATTAGTATTCATTATCGAATAATATTGTAAAGAATATAAAAAAAAACCCCACGAATGTGGGGCTTTAAATATATAAACAAAAATTATTAATCTATTTTCTTACCTGCAAAATTCAACTCACCATTATCGTTATCCTTTGTTTTATCATCAATTATTTCGCTATTAAGTGACTGTTTAAAGATATCAAAGTTGTTGCCCTTTTCTGTTGGATTACATATTGGGCAAATATGATTCATATCTCCATGATTATTACTATTTTTATTAGAATTCTCCAGATTAAAAGTCTTATAAGGTCCCAATAAATTATCATCAGTAGCCTTATTATCTTCACAGCCAATTGTGAACAAAATTGATAATATAAACAATAATGGTAATAAATTTTTCATGATGTTATATAAAATATAAGAAATTTTTTCTTCAATTTCAATATTGAGTTACCTATATCACTAACAACAAGTATTTTTAAATGTCTAGAAGCAAAGCTTATTGATTATTGTTGCTAACAAATCCATCCCATTTTTTCATATAATTTATAAAAACATCGCTTAGGTCTACTTCTCTGAGGTGATTCACCGTAAAAGGACCTCGGGGCGGATTATAGTTTTTCTGAGAAAGTTTTTTAGCCCAATCAGGATAAGGAATGCCAACTCTCGCTACTCCGATGAGATCTGCACCTTGATTCATTAATTCCTGAGCATCTGATTGGGACCAAACACTTCCCGTACTAATTATAGGGGGCAAATCATCATAACTCTGGGTAAACCACTCAGTCAATCTTCTGGGGTCATCTGGATACTCTTCTGATTTTGCAAATGTATCCCAGCATGAAATGTGTAAAAAATCTATTCTTTCATCTCTGAGAAAACCAGCAAGGTTAATACTATCAACCAGATTGATTCCCAGATCACTAATCTCAGGAGAGATTCGAATACCAACAATAAAGGAATCTGGCACATTTTCTTTTATAGAACGATATATCTCGATTAAAAATCTGGACCTGTTTTTTAAATCGCCACCCCATTCATCTTTGCGCGTATTTGTCTTTGTTCCCAAAAACTGTGATATCAGATACCCATGTGCTCCATGTAGCTCTATGCCGTCAAACCCAGCTTTCACACAGCGAGCAGCAGCTGCAGTAAAATCTTTAATAATTCTTTTTATATCTTTTCCAGATGCAGCGCGAGTAAATCCGCTTTTTGATTTATCGCAAGGGATCTTGCTTGCCGATATGGGTTTTTTTGCTGTCAAATATTGAGGCGCACGCATCCCGCCATGAAATAATTGTGCAAAACTCAAGCTTCCATGAGCATGAATTGAATCTGTAAGTGTCGTTAAATTATCAATGTGCATATCATCAAAAAGGCCAAGCTCTCCGTCCCATCCCTGGCCATCTTTGGAAATATGTGCTGCTGCAGTTGTAATAATTCCAAAACCGCCCTTGGCACGGCGAGTAAGCCACTTCATCTCTGAGTCAGAAAGAGTACCATCAGAATGACTTTGTTTATTTGTCATTGCAGCAAGCACAGCTCGATTACGTAGCCTGTGCCCCGTACGATTAAAAATAAATGAATCGGAAGGACCCGGCTGTTTATTCTGTATCATTCTTAAATCTACCCATCTTCCCACAAACAAAAAACCCCACGATGTGTGTGCCTCATTTATTTGTCTAACTGAGAGGCTACCTTATTTCAATCATAACAGGCAGATGATCTGAAATGTGTCTATTATTATTTAATCTGTCATCAATGTGCCTATAGGAAAGCACTTTAACATTTTTGGTGAAAATATAATCTATTCGATTATCTATGGGTAGCATCTCATCAAAGTCATTAAATGTTCCTTGCGGTCCTTTCAAATTATCCAAAGAAATTTGCAACGCATCTATAAGGTCTTTTTTTAATATTTTTATCGGTTCACTATCAGGAATTGAATTGAAGTCTCCCATAAGAATTACTGGTAAAGATTGAGTATTTATTTCTTTGATCTTCTTTAAGATTAATGCAGATGATTTTTTCCTCGCAATAACACCTAAGTGGTCAAAATGAGTATTGAAAACCCAGAATTTTTCACCAGAATTTTTATCTTCAAATAGACCATATGTACATATTCTTTCTAGTGCAGCATCCCAACCAACTGATACAGCATCGGGCGTTTCAGAAAGCCAAAATGTTGAATTGTTACGTATTTTATATCGTGTAGTATCAAAATAAATTGCACAAAACTCGCCCTTCATTTTACCATCATCTCTTCCGACACCCACATAATCATATTTAATTAGAACACTATCAATAAAACCTACTTGGTTCAGTAATCCTTCTTGTATACCAAAAATGGATGGATTATAGTCATTCAACAACTGACAAATTCTATTTTTTCGCAATGACCAACTATTTTCAATGTCCCAGTTATTATCATATCGAATATTATAAGAAATAAAAAAATTAGACTGATTGTAAATAGTATTTATAACATCTTGACTAAATGCTAATGAGATGGATAGAACAAGTAGGAATATATATTTCATTGCAACCCCTTCCAGAGTTTTCTGTAAAGCAAATATAATAAGCAGTAATCCTAAATGTCTAGAAACAAAAAAACCCACTAGCTATTTAGTAGAATTGTAGGATTTGCAGGAATAGTTCTCTGGAACTATATTCGCACCTTCTTTTTTTTATAAAAAGCAATTATAAATAATCATTAGGAATGGCGCGTTGATATCTACGACAAACATAACTATGCAATTTGGTTCCAAACCATTATTTGAGGATATATCAGTAAATTTTGTACATGGTAATCGCTATGGACTTATTGGGGCAAATGGATCTGGTAAATCAACATTTATGCAAATACTATCAGGAGACCTTGATCCTACCTCTGGTTCAGTTAAGGTGAATTCAAACAAACGTTTGTCTAAATTAAATCAAGACCATTTTGCTTATGAGGAAATCGCTGTTAATGATTGTGTAATTATGGGACATCCAGAATTATGGAACATTAAAAAAGAAAGAGATAGGATCTATGCTCTTGAAGAAATTAGCGAAAAAGATGGAATGAAAGTCGCTGATTTAGAAATAGAATTTGCGGAAATGGATGGATATTCTGCCGAATCTAGCGCTGGTGACTTATTACTAGGTGTTGGGATCCCTTTAGATAAGCATGATGGCCCAATGAGCTCATTAGCGCCAGGATTAAAATTGCGAGTACTCTTAGCTCAAGTCCTATTTGGAAACCCAGATATACTTTTATTAGATGAACCAACAAATAATCTTGATATAAATACTATTCGCTGGTTAGAAAATATTTTAACATCTCGTAAGAGTACAATGATCATCATATCGCATGATCGATATTTCCTTAATAGAGTCTGTACTCATATAGCTGATTTAGATTATGGTGATCTTCGTATTTACCCTGGCATCTATGATGACTTTATGATAGCATCCACTCAGGCACGGAAAACTTTGCTAGATGAAAATGCTAAAAAAGTAGCACAAATTGCTGAATTAAAGTCTTTTGTGGATAGATTCTCAGCTAATGCATCAAAAGCAAAACAAGCAACATCAAGAGCAAATCAAATTAAGAAGATAAAATTAGATGACATAAAAAACTCTAGTCGCATGTACCCATTTATCCGTTTTAAACAAAAGAATAAAATTCATAATAATGCACTTGAGATAAAGGATTTAACAAAAAGTTTTGACGAAGATTATATATTTAAAAAATTAAATCTATTAATAGAATCTGGAGAAAGACTTGCTATAATTGGCCCTAATGGCATTGGAAAATCAACTTTATTACGTTGTTTAATTAATGAACTAGAACCAAATAATGGAAATATTAAATGGTCAGAAAAGGCTGAAATAGGGTACTTCGCACAGGATATAGGCGCAGAATTTAATTCGAATATTTCATTAATTGATTGGATGGCACAGTGGTCCCAAAAAGGCGATGACCTTCAATTTATTCGTGGAACACTTGGGCGATTATTATTTAAACAAAATGAGATAGAAAAACCGGTTAACGTTATTTCAGGTGGTGAGCAACGACGAATGATGTTTGGAAAATTAATATTACAACGTCCAAATTTTATTATTATGGATGAGCCTACAAATCACTTGGATATGGAATCAATAGAATCGCTCAACTTAGCATTGAAGCAATATGAAGGTACTTTAATTTTTGTTAGTCATGATAGAGAATTTATTTCTTCACTTGCAACCCGAATAATTGAACTAACGCCAGGTAAAGTTTTAGAATATAATAGTAATTATGATGACTATCTCTATGACCAAGAAATTGAACAAGTAAATTAATATTTTTTTTACTCTTAATATTGAAAGTCCTAAATGTCTAGAAACAAAAAACCACACGTAGGTGGAACTTGAATTATTTGATCGTATTCAAGGTAGACTCGGCGATTCTTTTCCAAATGATGGATCACGGACACCAAAAGTGCATGGTGGAGTAAATGGGTATTTGTCGGTTATGTAGTACCCATAATCACCATTCACATCATAGGCCCCATTGCACTCATCAAGATTTCCCGTACCAGCAAAATACCAGTCCTCTTCATAACGCCCCATTTCGAGGCCAAAGTCACTAGCGAATGCGTCAGGATTGTTGACAATGTCCCAAGGGGTGGGTGGGGTGCCATGCAAAGCAGTGGTTATTGGTGTGCGCGAATTGGTATCATAGGTTTCGTAACCGGATTCGGCCTTCACCAGTTCGTTGTTAACATCGATGAACCAATGCCCGTAGATCGGAAAACCATCTGGTGCGAATCCGATCACAGGAGAGCCGTCGCCGTTGGCAGGCGGTTGAGTTTGATCGGTATCTTCCTGCAGTGGGTGTGTTAACGCATGGTAGTGGTAGGTACCAACGTATCCGTGCGCAAAATAACTGTCAAAAATAGCAGCCATATTTTCTGCGCCGTGATGCCAGATCGTATATGCCGGTAACTCAAACCACGAATTTTGTGGACCACATCCAGAGGCATTGCCAGCCTCATTCGACTGAAGATGTTGTGGTCCCGTGGTTACACCCGGGTTATAACAAAAACCGGAGTTCATGGAGATACCAACACCATTCAATAGAATGCCGTCAAAGTTGAAGGTGGGCGGATTTCTTGGTGTATCCGTAGGTGTATTGGTTCGGACTGGGTCCACAGGAATATAGGTGACCTCAATATCTGAATGGTCGATCGCTTTTACCCAACCACCGCCGCCGGGCCCAGTGACCGCCACGCCAAAATCATGATTTGGAATCATGTTTGATATCATTCTGCAATGGGTCGCAAGCTCCGGATCGCTGGTCGACGTCACGTTATCATAGTCGTAGGTGCTGGCATTCCAGTTGCTCGCTATGACCATATCAATATGCACGTCGCTAACGGCATCGCTGATTCCATTCGATATATCCGAAATCAGACTCGATCCATAGTCACCATCGTTTGCGTCCGTTGCGTAGGCTCTGCAGTCTGGATTTCTGCTTACAAGTACCGCATCAAATAATTGCCCATTCATATCTGAATTGCTGATGTATATTGATGTGTCGGGCGGTGTGAATTCACTTTCATTACAAGAAAATACCGTTAGAAGGATTGCCACACACAATAGAAAAATTGATGTCTTTTTTATCCTAATCATCCTTTTATTTAAGATTTGTCTAATTAGACACTAAATAACTTAACAAAGTTAAAAAAATAGCATTGCAATGTGTGTGCCTCTTTTATTATTTGGGGTACCCGGTCTTTTTCGGTTTTCCGCGTTGGCAATTGGGTTGAGTTTTTCGATTTGGTTTATAAAGGGTGAATTTGTATCCCCTTAATGCCCATTTAAGGGTATTTATGTATAATTATGATATAGTTTCTATCGAGGAAAAATGGAGTTTTAGAGGAAGGAGATCCAAGCTTGTTAGTATAATTCCAAATCGTTTCAAGGTCTTTGTCCTACTAATTTTTTAGTATGAAATTAGCCCGTTGTTTCTCAAAAAGCACAGTAAGAACCCTTACCCCGACCTTATCACCCATACTGTATTCATGCCCGGTTTTTCTTCCCCGAAGGCAATATCGATCTTCATCATAAGCATAATCATCATCTTCCATAGTATCAATATGGATTAACCCTTCTGCCAGTGAGGATTGCAATTCTACAAATATTCCAAAATTCACTACACCAGAGATCCGACCTTCAAAGGTGTCCCCAATCCTCTCATTGAGCCAACGTAATTGTTTCATTTTAATATATTCACGTTCTGCCGACAATGCTTTCAATTCAACCTCGTTAGAAATCTTAATCGATTTTAGCGTGAGATCTTTCCATTCACCATGCTCTTGAATAGATTGATTGCAAACCATTTTAATCATGCGGTGAACCATGAGGTCAGGGTATCGGCGAATAGGCGAAGTGAAATGGGTATAAGAGTCAAATGCCAGACCAAAGTGGCCTTGGTTTTTCATTGAATATTCTGCCTTGCTCATGGTACGCAATGCCACATTTTCGATGAGAGAGTGATAAGGTGAATCTTCTACATGCTTCAGGATATTTTTAATATCCTTGGGGGATAACTCTCCTTTGGGTATTTGAATGCCCAATCGTAAAACTTTGAGAAGATCTGTAAAACGAACCACATCCTTTTGATCTGGATCTGCATGGACGCGATACACAAATGGATATTTTTTAGGTAGCTTTTTGGGAATCTCCGCTGCCACCACCCGATTTGCCAATAACATACATTCTTCCACAATTCGATGGGATTCCATCCGTTCACTAGGACGAATCTCATGGGGAATCCCCTTCTCGTCCATTTCAAAAATGGGCTCGGGAATATCAAAATCAATACTCCCAGCATCGGATCGGTTTTCGAATAATCTCTTGGATAATCTCTTCAAGATGAGGATATCATCCTTAAACTTGTGATCTACCTTACCCTCAACGATATTCTGGACATCCTTATAGGTGAACCGCGCTTTGCTATTGATAACCGTGGTTAAAATATCCGTTTCTATAATATGGAAATCTTTATCCATTTTCATGATGGCAGATACGGCTAGCCGATCTTCATTCGGCTTAAGTGAGCAGAGATTGGCCGATAATGCTTCCGGCAGCATATGAACCACACCCTCAGTGAAATATACAGAAGTACTCCGCTGGAGAGCCTCCCGATCGATGAATGTATTTATTTCCACAAAATGGCTTACGTCGGCAATATGAACACCCAATTCATATCCATTTCGATTTCGTTTGATTGAGATGGCATCGTCAAAATCTTTTGCATCTACAGGGTCGATGGTGAAAGATGTCCATTTTCGTAAGTCCCGCCGGTTTGGGATTTCTTTGTCTATCAACTTTTGACTAAAACTCTTCACTTCATTCATCACTTTTTGTGGGAATTCCTGTAGATAATCATATTTATTTAGAATCATTTTCATGTCATTAACCGGGTCCTCGGCATTCCCAATAACAGTTTCCAATTCTGCAATAATGGGTTCTACCGGGCTACCCCAATCTTTGACTCGTGCTTTCACAATCTGACCTTCACTCAAACCCTTTTTGACTTTGATAAGTTGAATGCCTCTACCGGGATTCACAGGTGAAATGGACATGAATAATTTTCCCGTATATCGATAAGTGACGCCGATAAATTGTTCCGAACCACGTTCCAACACTTTTTGAATACGGCCTTTCAATCCTTGGGGAGTCCGTTTCCCTTTTAATTTCACCTGTACTCGATCACCATGAATGGCATCGGCCATGGAACGACGGCCAATAAAAATATCTTCTGAATCGTCATCGGTAATGACAAATCCAAATCCCTTTTGGGTTACGGTGAGATAACCTTCAAATAAATTTCGTTCTCGGGAAAGTGTAAATCGATTCCCTTTTATCTGAGTAATCTCTCCGGACTTGACCAATGCATTGAGAAGAATTTTAACTGCACCGATCTCATGCTGCTTCACTTTCATCCGATGAATAATTTCTTTTTGTCGGAAAAATTTTTCAGGAAATTTATTAAATATGTTAAGCAGTTTTTTTCGCATTTTTATTTTTTCCATCTATATTATGACTAGCAAATCTTGACATAATTCTATCTTGGACTTCTTTTGATAGATCTTAGAATTTCATAATACAGAGTAAATGTAAGGATTGATAGTGTTAAATGTGTGTGCCCCTTATTATAAAGTAGTAGTCCTAAATGTCTAGAAACAATACTAATCCGCCTTAGTGTAGTGGTGCCCCCACAAGTGGTGCCCCTTTTAATATATATTTGACTAAGTATATAGGGGTCTTGAATAGTTTGATTAGTTCATTAAAAGAGAAAGCCCCTGACATAAATCAAGGGCTTCTGAAGAGTGGGCGCTATAAGACTCGAACTTATGACCCCCGCCTTGTAAGGGCTAGGCCTTCACATAAATAGTTCATTTTAATATCATCATTTTTTCTACTTTTGTATAGGCATTCTTACCAGTAATAGCATTTTCTACAGTTAAGCGGTAAAAATAGACACCACTTGCCATCTGAAAACCCTTACTATTCTTACCATTCCATATCGTATAATGATGTCCTGGCGCCTTGACGCTACTTTCCAAAGTCATAAGCTTTCGCCCCATAATATCAAATATTTGCAGATTCACTATTGACCATGCTTTAAGATCATATGCAATAGTCGTTACAGGGTTAAATGGATTAGGATAATTATTGTAGAGTCGATATTCATCAGGAAAAGTTAATTCATAATTATTATCATTAATGACTGTACTGAAACTATTTGACATAATTGAAACCATTTCGCCAGTAGATAATATTCCAGTAACATCCCATTCAAATTCTCCCTGTAATACTTTAGCATCGATCAGCATATCCAATATTTCATCTTTACAAATTTTAACGCTATTATTATTGGCCTCGGTCTCAATGTAAAGAGTGTCTATTGATCTGCCACCATTACTTGCGTATGGAAGTCCGATTTGTAGAACATAGGAATTGACATAATAATCCATTTCATGAGTCAGACGCCATTGGAATAGAATACTATCACCAGGCGTACCCATAAGGACTATAGTACTATCATTTTGTGGCATTGTAAGTACAATGTTAACAGAGTCCAGGCTGGGTGTGAAAGAGAGGCTGGGCCATAATTCTTTTTTTGTGAAATATCCTTGAGTTCTAATTCCTCCAGCTTCATAACTGTGAAAAGTAACATGATCATTGGGGTTCAAGGGAACCAAGGCAAAAGAATGCTTTCCTGATTCAGTAATGAAACTGCTCATGTCCAGAGACACAACTGACTCTTCTTCCAGGGACAAAAGTGTATCTAAGGGTGTGCCTAGGGTATGATTAATAATACCAATATTCTTTTCATCATTTTTTTCACCCCAATCAGGATAATCATGTTTGTAGACCACAATACCCCCAGTCAGGTTTTCAACCTCTTTCACAAAAAGATTGAAATCAATATCCCAACTCTCATCAATAGTTGATGGGACATCAAAAAGGAAAAAAGCAATGTTATTTTCAGATACTTCTAGAGTTTTTTGGTTTTTTAGTGGTATAACTTCGTGCAAGGTCGTGTCTATAGACCTATCATTCATTGGGTATATATCATTATCAACCTGGAATGACCATGTCCCTCCGCTCATACCATCTACTGTGACAGACCAGGTATAAAAACCACCAGGTTGAAACTCTTGAAACATAACATTATTAGGATATAGAAATATTTCCGATCGATCAATGCCAGGACCATTGATAGTCACACTTGCCATGGTACTGGAATAATCTTTTTTATAAGGATAGTTCCAGACAACACTGTAGTCTGGTATCACATCCACCGCATTGTTGCGAGGAATAGGAAAACTAGGATGTGGATATCGGTAACCAGGTATCCAATAGACAGAATCACCATACTCATAGGCACCAATATCAGGGGCGTCACCAACAAACCTGCGATTTTGTCCCAGGTAGGATGGTGGCCAGTTTTGCTGTAAATCCTGGCCATCATTAATCCCTGGTATCACCACACCAGCGTCTATTAAAGTGGATCCCTCTCGAGGCCGAAAATCATAATCCTGCGTACGATCATCAGGACGATAGTAACCATCAAAGTAAAGGGAATCAGGATTAGTAAGACTTCTTTGCCAGGGATTTGTCAATTCTTTATGAAGAGATGCGTTTCCAAACGCTGTACCAAACCAAATCCCCTTTTCTAAAAGGTAAAAAGCATCGCCAGGATTAAGACTCCCATTTTCAGATGGTGGATATGGCCAACAGTCAGGTGTAGGACATCCCAAAGAACTTTCTACCAAACTATTTCTAAGCACTGAATGCTGGTTTCCAGGTGTGTAATTCAAACCATACCCCTGATTTAATTCGCCTGGCTCAGCATATTTCCCTTCAAACAAATCGATGTCCAGCGTCCAGTTGTCATATGTAGTAACATGGTATAATTCGTGATAGTCACCTTTCAGCCGCATTCCTCGATGGTTGCCTGCTGTAACTAAATGATGAACATCACCGCGCCTATTTCCCGCACCGGTCGTTCCTCCATCAAATCTGATACCATTAGCACCTGGTCCATTTATGACCCAGTTATATCTTGTCATTGATCTTGGAGCCCCATGAGCACCGCGATTAATACCGCTGCAGTCACAAGCATCAGTAAAATCTTCGATTCGACAGTATTCCATTAAGGATGATCCGGCTAGGCCACCGATCTTGCTATTCTCAAAAGTCACGAACCGACATACGTATCCCAGGCCAGGGGCACCACCTCCAGGATTTGCCCACCAGTCCATATTGGTAAACAGGCAATTCTCAACCAGACTGTGGTGACCTTTTATTTTCATTGAGTATACAAAAGGGATACGGCTAAATATGCAGTTTATAAAATCCGCATTCCAACTAAATAAACCAGCGCATAAAGGACCATGATTTCGAAAAGGCGGCAAAGTAATATCGTGAAGGTGTTCAAATTTGCAATCTTCAAATAATACATTTTGACCCGACACTTCCAAAGATCCACCGAAAAATTTGATATTCCTAAATTCCATATTTGCTACATATTGGAAATTGATCATCCTGTGCAGAACTCTTATTCTTACATTTTTAGATGATGGTATAAACCGCTCATCCGCATAAATGTATAGCATCTCATTTTGCGGGTCAAAGGCCCATTCTTCTAATGTATCCAGCATATCAAGTCTTGCTAGTCCGTACTCACGATTAATGGACATTACACTTCCTTCCCGTACCTCTCCGAATTGCAAAGTTGACTGTACAACATCAACTTCCCAAAATGTTCCAGGTACATGATCATTTGGACCACCATAGGATGGGTCTGTTGGATTTTTAATATTTGGGGAAACCGCAGGTATCTGATACCTGTCATTAATCCATACCCCGTAAACGTCCCTAAAAGGTCTCTGGATCTCATCAGCAATAGCAGCAGAATCAAGGATTGCCCGAAATAAACCACGGCCATTATGATAATATGGTTCCCAATCAACATTAATTGAAATGGAACCATCAATAACCACGTTTTCATTTGGGTATGGTTCAATAGTAACTGTGTTTGTCGGAGGCCCGCCAAAACCAGGATCATCTTGAGACCAGGTATAATCAGTCCCTTCAATATTGATTCCATCTCTCATAATAAACTCGGTATAGCGACCTTCACGTATAATAATACGATCCCATGCCCGCACATCTTCTAAAGCACTTGCGATGGTTGGATAGGGACAATCCATAGTCCCATCAGGTTTGGGGCATTCATCGGAAAAATATCGTGACTTTACTACTGGACCAATCATTATTCCATGATAATTATTACCACTTCCATCGAGTACATACTGATTATCTATATCCATTGGATAATAGGCTACTAGGTCAGACTCATTACCCGTTAATTGGTCATTCATTTTTTCCTGGATTTCTACCTGAGTTTTGGCAACACTCCACATCCGGACCTCATCAATCTTACCAAAAAACCTACCTCGTTGGTGACCAATATGCGCTCCTCCAATAAATCTTACTGGTGTGGGATAAGGTGTTTTACCGGCAAAGTTTGTAGTATTATGAACTTCTTCTCCATTAACAAATAACCTGTAATTTGTACCATCAAAAGTAGTCGCTATATGGTACCATGTTTTTCTATTCAAAATTACGCTGTCCACAATTGAGTAGTGTCTCTGGTCACCAGACCCAAATCCATATTTTATATTGACACCCTCATACACCCAAATGAATGGTGATTCATGATCTGCGTCTAATCCTTCTTTATCTACAGGTTGATAGCCCATAATATGCCCCCATGGAGGGGTATGTCTTCCGTCTTGGTAGATTCTTACTTCCAACGTGAACTGTTCGCCTACTTTAGGTCCGTCTTTCCCTAAATCAATGACATCAATAGCAATAGGATCACTTGTACTATGGAATGCTTCAAGGGTATCGCTGAAAAAATCAAACAAGAGATAATCATCCGTTTCATATTGTTCTAGTGCACTTTTTGAAACATACAAGTCACGAGCACTAACAATAGTACAAAGGACAATAAATATTCTTATGATCATTTTTACCATTACTTAATTAGGCTAACCTTTTTTGTACCCGAAAAATGTCTGGTTTGCATTCTAATAAAATAAATACCTGAAGGTAAATCCCCGGCATCCCATTTAATCGTATGCGTTCCGCTATCAAAAATACTATGGACGAGTGTTTTTAACTCACTACCGTTGACGTCATATACTTTAACAATCATAACATCCTTTATTGGCAAAGTAATTTGTATTGCTGTTTGTGCGTTAAATGGGTTTGGATAGGGATCACGGATTTTATAATCAAAAGGGATTGGCTCAAAACCAACTGAAGCTTGATCACAATTGGTTGTGTTTTGCAAACCAACATAAACATCAACACAATCCGGATATGGGGGACAGAGTTGATTATTATATACAGAAAAATTTTCACCGAAAAGACTATTTTGCCAGTTAAAAACTATATTTAGATCACAGATACTTTCCGGTATATATCCTGTGAGCTGGTTATTATCCAATTTTAATATTTCTAAATTGGACAGATTTCCAATCTCAGATGGGATAGAATCTGAAAGCTGATTATAATGCATAATTAAATATTTCAACTTTGAAAGATTGCCAATCTCAGTTGGGATAGGGCCTGTCAGCTGGTTATCTTCCAGCCATAAAAATTCAAGGCTGTCTAAAGTACCTATCTCTTGAGGAATCTCTCCTGATAAACCCAGGTCACTTAAAGTGAATTCATTTGCCAGATCATAATTGCAGTTTAACTCAGTCAGCCTGCCATCCCACCAGTGCTGTGTACCCAACTCGATGGGCTCAATAATGCCATTATTGTTATCATCCATTTCCATGTTGATAGTTTCTGAACTGTTATCTATAAATTTCTGCAATACGTCCAAATCAGATTGTTCTGTGCAAATTCCATCAAATAAATAATTGCTCGCACAATCTTCAGAATATTGATAGCCGACAAATTCAGCAACACAGTCAGGATAAGGAGGTAAAAGCTGATTACCGGAAATATCAAAACTGTAAGGATTATAAAATGACATATCTATATTACATATAGTCTCCGGTATCAGTCCTGTAAATTGATTATTATTTAAGTGTAGTTTCCATACATTAATCAAATTTCCAATCTCAGCTGGAATTGAACCCGTAAATTGATTCCCATATAAATACAAATGGGTCAATTCTGTCAGATTTCCAATAGCAGACGGTATTGTACCGGATAATTGATTTTTCTGAATTCCTAATTCCTTCAGGCCAATTAAAGACCAAACTTCGGTAGGAATGGATCCGGATAGATTATTATAGCGAAGATCTAATTTAACTAAACTTGTAAGATTGCCAATTTCTGGAGGAATTGATCCTGTTAGTTCATTGTAATGTAATTTTAGGGTAACAAGGTTTATAAGCTGCCCTATCTCGGATGGTATTTCTCCAGTAAGGCCCTGATTTATCCTAAGCAAAGAAGTAGTATTGGTTATGGAATAACACTCATCCCATAGTTCAACTTCATCACTATCACAATTACCAAACCCAATCGATATTAAGGCATTGGACAAAACAATTATTTTCAATAAATCCTTCATGATTATATCATATGTTAAATAGGTATAAATGAATTACGTGAAATATTTTTTGCCACACTATTATTCAAAAATAATTGACATCCATTTCATAAGCTAATCCTATAGAGATACTGATAATTTTACCAATATGAAAATTACTATAAAGGGATATATCTTTCGATTTTCTAGAAAGTAGCCCAATGCCTAAAACCGGAAAATATTTTCCATCATCCCCGTATACATAATAATATCCTTTATCGCCCAGTGTTTTTGTTCGATCAAAATATCTGTGTAATGACGTATTATATGAAAAACCAATTGAAGGCAGTAATTCCATATTTTTGTAATTTATTAAAGGACCAAAACCAATAATAAATATTGGATATTTGGAACCTTCATGTGAGTGGTACCAATCATCTGGTGCAGAAGCACTATAATCCTTATAAATATTTGGACTGATAGAACTAATATTTCGTGAAAAATGAACAAAAAAGTCAAACATGTTAGTCTTACGGAAAAATAATATAGATAATCTTGAAGCTGTTTCTTTTCCAAAACCAAGCCCTAATCCACCTCCAATACCATGTATCTTAGCATTATTTATTGTATCCTGCCCAAACGATAAGCTAGTAAGTATTAATAATGGTAATAAGATTAATGTCTTTTTCATTTTATTATTTAATTGAAGGGCAATCTTACAAAGTAGTAGTCCTAAATGTCTAGAAACAAAAAACCCCACGAAGGTGGGGCTTGATGTGTAATTAAAGAATCTATTTCACCAACATTACAATCATGATAAAAAAGTTAAATAGACTAACCATCCTGTTAACGCTACCATAATTGCTGATAAGGTATATTCCTGCCATTTTTTAAGTTTAATCTTTTTCCACATCAGCACTTGCCAAGCAAGAATCATTAGAAAAAGAATTATTGCAGTAATGTTAAAATCCATTTCTCACTCCTTCGGTCACCCAAATCTACCCATCATACCACAAACAAAAAATTTTAAAAATTATTTTAGAATGTGTGCCTCTTTTATTTTTTGAGGGTCGCCCCCCTATTTGGTTTTTAGGTTGAAATTTTTAAGTTGAGAATACTAATGCAAACCTAGATCCACCTTGGTGTAGTGGTGCCTCCACTAACGGTGCCTCCAAGCGTATATATTTGACTAAGTGCTACGTGGTGGCTGACTAAATGGATAGGTGTTTAAAAGAGAAAGCCCCTGACGTTAATCAAGGGCTTTCGAAGAGTGGGCGCTATAAGACT